>Ga0208398_100395_pt1 | contig 31954 bp, 35 predicted proteins | sample LakWasMe79_HOW10_2_FD_183905 | JGI IMG/M metagenome (GOLD analysis project Ga0208398, IMG submission 183905) | Freshwater sediment methanotrophic microbial communities from Lake Washington under simulated oxygen tension - Sediment Metagenome... | ecosystem: Environmental > Aquatic > Freshwater >...
CTATGACCTGAACGGCAGCTACGACGTGGTGTGGTGGCTGGCCGTGGCCCTGGGCGTGCTGGCCGCGCTGGTGAACCTGCCGGTGCGCGAGGGCGCCATCGTCCGACCGACGCTGGCACGCGCATGAGGATTAAGAGCTGGCTCTGGCGCGCCGCGGCCCTGGCCGCGCTGGCCCTGGTGTTCCTCGCCTACGCGCAACCCAGCCTGATGCAGCAACTGGCCGAGCAGGTCTGGGCCTGCTTCTGATGCCCGCCGCGCCCTCTTCCTGGCTGACGCGCTGGCCGCAGGCCTTGCGAGCCGGCGGCTGCGCGCTCGATCTCGCGTGCGGCTCCGGACGCCATTTCCGTTACCTGGCCCAGCAAGGCCTGCGCGTCACCGGTGTGGACCGCGATGGCGTGGCGCTGGCGGGCCTGGCCGGCCTGGGCGAAACCATCGTTGCCGACATCGAAGCCGGCCCCTGGCCGCTGGGCGAGCGCCAATTCGACCTGGTGCTGGTCAGCAACTATCTCTGGCGGCCGTTGCTGCCGCAGATCGTCGCCACGGTGGCGCCGGGCGGCTGGCTGATCTACGAGACCTTCGCCGATGGCCAGCAAAGCGTGGGCCGGCCGGCACGCGCCGACTTCCTGCTCCGGCCCGGCGAACTGCTGCAGGCCTGCAGCGGGCTGCGCGTGGTGGGCTATGAGGACGGCTTCCTCGACGACGCGGGCGTCAACCCGCGCTATGTGCAGCGCGTTGCTGCGGTTCGCGCCGCAGCGCAGCCTGGGGTCTACCCCCGACATCAGCTTCCCTTTGGATGAGCGGCCGCGGCGCTGAGTAGAATCCGCCGATTACGAGGAATCCTGATGAAACCGATAGCAGGCAGCATCGTCGCCCTGGTGACGCCGATGCAGGAAGATGGCAGCGTCGATTACGCCGCGCTGCGCCGTTTGATTGATTGGCATATCGCCGAGGGCACGGACGTCATCGGCGTCGTCGGCACCACGGGCGAATCGCCCACCGTGAGCATGGAAGAGAACCGCGAGATCATTCGCGCGGCGGTCGAACATGCGGCCGGCCGGGTCCCCGTCATGGCCGGCACCGGTGCCAACTCCACCGCGGAGGCCATCGAGCTGAGCCGCTACGCCAAGCAGGTGGGCGCGGACTGCACGCTGTCGGTGGTGCCCTACTACAACAAGCCCTCGCAGGAAGGCATCTACCAGCATTACAAGGCGATTGCCGAGGCCGTGGACATCCCGATGATGCTCTACAACGTGCCCGGCCGCACCGTCGCCGATATGCTGCCCGATACCGCCCTGCGCTGCGCCACCCTGCCGGGCGTGTTCGGCGTCAAGGAAGCGACCGGCAATATCGAGCGCGCCGCCACCCTGATCAAGCATGCACCCAAGAGCTTCGGCATCTACTCGGGCGACGATGGCACCGCCATCGCGCTGATGCTGCTGGGTGGACAGGGCAATGTCAGCGTGACCGCCAATGTGGCGCCGCGCGCCATGTATGAGCTCTGCAAGGCCGCCATGGCCGGCGATGTGGCCGAGGCCAAGCGCATCCACTTCCAGTTGCTGAGCCTGCACAAGCAGTTGTTCTGCGAGCCCAGCCCGGCCCCAACCAAATGGGCGTTGGAGCAACTCGGCCGCATCCAGGCGCATATGCGCCTGCCGATCACGCCGCTCACCGCCGCCGGCCAGGCCCTGGTGGGCCAGGCCATGCGTGACGCCGGCCTGCTCTAAGCCACAACCCCTATCATTGCGACCCTGACAGCATGCGCATGGGCGCGTGCTCGACCTTCGGAGATGTCCAGCGTGACCCCAACTTTCAAAGCAACTGCCGCACCGACCGCGGTCCGCTTGGCTTGCCTGCTGCTCGTCGGCGGCTCGCTCGCGGCCTGCAGCTCGATCGAGAACATGTTCTCCTCCGACAAGGTCGACTACCGCAGCGGTGCACGCCAGACCACCGGCCTCGATGTACCGCCCGACCTGACTCAGCTGGCACGCGATGGCCGCGCCCAGGTGCAGGGCGGCGTGGTGAGCGCTTCCGCCATGCAACAGGCATCGGCCACCGCCAAGCCCAGCTCCGCCGGCACCAGCAAGGTGGCGCTGGACCAGGCGGGCGATCTGCGCATCGAACGTTCGGGTGAGCAGCGCTGGCTGCGCAGCTCGCTGACGCCCGAACAACTCTGGCCGCAGGTGCGTGGCTTCTGGCTGGAGCGCGGCTTCGAAGTGGCCAGCGAGCAGGCCGAAGTCGGCGTGATGGAAACCAGCTGGGCCGAGAACCGCGCCAAGCTGCCGCAGGACTTGATCCGCAGCACCATCGGCAAGGTGCTCGATGGCCTCTACTCCACCGGCGAACGCGACAAGTTCCGCACCCGCCTGGAGCGCGTCAACGGCGGCACCGAGATCTATGTCAGCCACCGCGGCATGGTCGAGGTCTATACCAATGCACAGCGCGACAACACCGCCTGGCAGCCCCGCCCCGCCGACCCGCAGCTGGAAGCCGAAATGCTTTCGCGCCTGATGCTCAAGCTGGGCGCCAAGGAAGAGCAGGCCAAGGCCGTGCTGGCCGCCGCACCGGCCGCGCCCGCGCCGGCCACGGCCGCCGCGCATGCCGGAGCGCGTCCGCTGTCGGAAGTGCCCACCAGCCTGCAGGTCAACGAAGGCTTCGAGCGCGCCTGGCGCCGCGTCGGCCAGTCGCTGGATCGCCATGGCTTCACGGTGGAAGATCGTGACCGCAAGCAGGGCCTGTTCTTCCTGCGTTATGCCGACCCCAACGAGGCCGGCAAGGACGAGCCCAACTTCTTCAGCAAGCTCTTCGGTGGCGACAAGGGCCAGACCGCGGCGCGCTACCGCGTCTCGGTCAAGTCCGAGGGCGAGCGCAGCACGGTGATGGTGCTGGACGACAAGGGCCAGCAGCAGACCGGCGAGATCGCCAAGCGCATCCTGAACCTGTTGATGGACGATCTGCGCTAAGGCATCTAGGCTTTACGCCATTGCGCCATCGCCGCCGACGCGGCGGTGGCGTTTTCATTTGAGGACCGAGATGCGTTTTTGCAGCCTGGGCAGCGGCAGCGGCGGCAATGCCACCGTGGTGGAGGCCAGCCAGGGCATCACCAGCACCCGGGTGCTGATCGATGCGGGCTTCAGCCTGCGCGAACTGACGCGCCGACTGGCCTTGCGTGGCCTGGGCCCCGACGATCTGGACGCCATCTTCATCACCCATGAGCATGGCGACCACATCGGCTGCGCCCTGAATCTGGCGCAGCGCCACGGCATCCCGATCTGGACCAGCGCCGGCACCTGGCAGGCACTGCGCGCCGAGGATCTCGACGCCAAGCTGCGCCACGTCGCACGCGCCGGCCAGGCCATCCCGCTGGGCGACCTGTGCCTGCAGCCCTTTGCGGTGCCGCATGACGCCATGGAGCCCCTGCAACTACGCTGCCACGACGGCGCCCGCCACCTCGGCGTGCTCACCGACGCCGGATCCATCAGCCCCGGCATGCGTGAGGCCCTCGCCGGCTGCCATGCCCTGCTGCTGGAATGCAATCACGACGTGGAGATGCTGAGAGGCAACGCCAGCTACCCCGCGAGCCTGAAACGGCGCATCCTCGGCAGCCACGGTCATCTCTCGAACCAGCAGGCGGCCGAACTGCTGGCGGCCTGCCTGCACCCGGGCCTTAGCCAGGTGGTGGCAGCCCACCTGAGTGAGCGCAACAACCTGCCGGAGCTGGCCATGGCCGAACTGCTGGCCGCGCGCGGCACGGCGGGCGGTTGCGAGATACGCATCGCCGAGCAGGCCATGGGCGTCGATTGGCAAGTTCTGAAATGACAAAAGCCGCCTGGGCTTGCGCCCAGACGGCTTTCAGTGACCGGTTGAAAACCGATTACTTGCTGGCGGCGGCCGAAGCAGCGTCAGCAGCGGCGGGTGCCGAAGCTTCCATTGCAGGAGCCGAAGCGGCTTCCGAAGCGGCGGGAGCGGGAGCAGCAGCAGGAGCCGGTGCGGGAGCAGCAGCTTCTTCCTTCTTGCCGCAAGCGGTCAGGGCAACAGCAGCCAGCAGGGAGGCCAACAGGATCGACTTTTTCATACTTGTCCTCAAAGATTCGGTGAGACGAAGATCAATTACCGGTAATTTATGGAGCACCGCCTCTGACAGCAAAACACAGTGGCAAGCCCCAGCAGATCAAGACGGGGAAACCTCGAGCGCTCCCCTCGCCTAGCCCGCGATTATAGGGGGTTGATTGCGGTCTCCTTACAAACCCAATGTCGTGGCACTAAAGGAAGGGCTTGAGCGTTGCTGAATCGCATCAAACCATTCCCGCGCCAGTAGCTCATCCGGGCGCTCTGCGGACAAGACTGCGCGCCAATGCTCGGTATCCAGCACGCGCAGGCACAGCGTGCCAGGCGCCAGCAGCAAGGCATCGAGCTTGCGGCCACCGGCCAGCGCCATGTCCTCGTCCGTGAAGCTGCCCGCCTCCACCACATGGCCATAGTTCTGGCGCCAGCTCACGAAGCGCGGATGGGCGCGACGCAGGCTCTCATACTGATGGGCCAGCACATGCAGGCGCCGATGCGGCAGGGCCCAGGCCTTCAGCGCTTCCAGAACCTCGGGGTCGGAGAGTGGCCAGTCGCCGAAATCGTGATCCAGCCAGCACAGCTCGCGCCCCCCCTTGGCCAGGGCCTGCAGCAGGCCGGTCTTGAGTGCGGCGAGATAGTCCTCGCGCGAAGTCAGGATGCCTGTCTGCAGTTCCATATGCCCTCACTCCCCGGCTTGCACCCAGCCGTCTTCAACCCAGATCTCCAGCAGCTCGCGCGCGCCATCAGAGAGTTTGGCCACTTCCTTGGCACTCAGGGCACGCGCATCGGCCAGACGGCGCATCAGCTGGGCATCACGGCCGGCGGCGCGGAAGGACTCGCCATTGATGAAGACATGGGCGCGGTCGTACATCATGCGGCTGCGCCGATCCAGCGTTATGCCGGCGCCCTCGGGCAGCACGCCACCCTGCTCGAACCAAACGCGCGGCTTGGGCTCGGTGAGCGCCTCGCCCAGCGCACGCTCCAACGCCAGCGGCTCCTTCAGCGCGCGCTCGGTGGCGTCGCGCGCAAAGTCCAGCAACTGCTGCGGGATCTCTCCTGGCGCCTCGGTGGCGACCTGCTTGGGGTCGGCATACATCTTGTTGGCATAGGCCTGGGAGTCATCGTCCATCAGGCGCTGCAGCAGCTCGCGCGCCAGCTCGGCACGCCAGGGCGTGCGAAAGCCCACCGAGCAGGTCATGCACTCGCCGATGGCAATGCCGTCATGGGCCCAGCCGGGCGGCAGGTAGAGCATGTCGCCGGGCTCCAGCACGAACTCCTGCTCGGGCTCGAAGTCCGCCAGCAGCTTGACCGGCACGCCCTCGCGCAGCGCGCCGCTGGTGGCCACACCCTGGCGGCCGATGCGCCAGCGGCGCTGGCCATGCACCTGGATCAGGAACACATCGTAGGAATCGAAATGCGGCCCCACGCCGCCGCCATCGCTGGCATAGGAGATCATCAGATCGTCCAGCCGCGCCTCGGGCACGAAGCGGAACTGCGACAGCAGCTCATGGGCGTTCTGCAGATGCAGGTCCAGGCCCTGCACCAGCAGGGTCCAGCCCGGTTTGCTGAAGGGTGGCAGCTTGGGCGTAGGGCCCTGCTTCAAGGCCCACTTGCCGCTGAACTGCGAGACCAGGCGCGACTCGACGTCCTCGCTGGCGGCCAGCGCGGCGAGTTCGCTGCGCGAGGCCGGCGGGCGGATGCCCGGCAGGGCCTGACGCACCAGCAGGGGCTTCTTCTGCCAGTGGCGCCGCATGAATTGTTCGGGGCTGAGACCGCCCAGCAGAGGTGTGGATTGCTTGATATTCATGGCGGCAATTGTCGCCCTGCGCCGATGTGAAACAATTGCGCCATGCTAATTTCTGCCCCCTGCGTCGTCTCCCTGAGCTGGAGACTGGAAGACGCCCAAGGCCAGTTGATCGACGAACTGGTCAACCCTCTCGAATTCTTCTTTGGCGGCGACGACCTGTTCGCCAAGGTGGAAGAGGCCATCGCCGGCCAGGAAACCGGCTATGAAATCAGCCTGGCCCTGCAGCCCGACGATGCCTTTGGCGACTACGACTCCGGCCTGGTCTGCTTCGAGCCGCGCAGCGTGCTGCCCGAGAACGTCGAAGTCGGCATGCAGTTCGAAGGCATGCCCGAGGGCGCCACCACCAAGGACATGCCGGCCGAGGCCATCTACACCGTCACCGAGCTCTATCCGGAGCATGCGGTGCTGGACGGCAACCACCCGCTGGCCGGCATCGGACTGCGCATGCATTTGCGCGTGCGCGATGTGCGCGAGGCCACCGAGGCCGAGATCGAGGTGGGCAGCCTGGGCGAGGCCGTGTTCAGCGTTGCCACCGGCGCGCCTCCCGACGCGCAGCTGCACTGAGTTCAGTGTTTTCCGGTTGAGCCGAAGCCAGCCTCACCACGCTGTGAGGCGTCGAAGTCTTCGACCACGCGGAACGCCGCCTGCACCACCGGCACCAGCACCAGTTGCGCGATGCGCTCCATCGGGTTGATGACGAAGCTGGTGTTGCCGCGGTTCCAGCAGCTCACCATCAGCTGGCCCTGGTAGTCGGAGTCGATCAGGCCGACCAGATTGCCCAGCACGATGCCATGCTTGTGGCCCAGGCCCGAGCGCGGCAGGATCATGGCCGCCAGGCCCGGGTCGCCGATGTGGATGGCCAGGCCGGTGGGCACCAGAAAGGTCTGGCCGGGCTCCAGGGTCACGGGCGCATCCAGGCAAGCACGCAGGTCCAGGCCGGCACTGCCGGGCGTGGCGTAGGCGGGCAGTTGCTCGGCCATGCGGGCGTCGAGCACTTTCAGATCAACAGTGGTGGTCATGCTGCTTGCAGTCGGGTCGCGATTTCGGCCACGAGTTGGCGGGCCAGATTGAGTTTGTCGTTGTGCGGCAGCTCGCGCTCGCCGGCGGCATCCACCAGCACCAGGGCGTTGTCGTCGCGGCCAAAGGTGGCCGGGCCCAGATTGCCGACGATCAGCGGCACCTTCTTGCGCAACAACTTTTCGCGCGCATGCTTGACGAGCTCCTGGCTCTCGGCGGCAAAGCCCACGCAATAGGGCCTGTCAGTCTCAGGCAAGGCGGCCACCGCCGCCAGAATGTCGGCGTTCTCGGTCAGCTCGAAGGTCGGCGCTGTCTTGCTGCCGTCCTGCTTCTTGATCTTGTGCTCGTTCATCTGCGCCGGGCGCCAGTCGGCCACCGCGGCGGTGGCCACGAACACATCGTGCTGTGCGGCGCGCGGCAGCACCGCGTCGTGCATCTGCTGGGCGGTCTGCACGTCAATGCGCCGCACGCCACGCGGCGTGGGCAGGTGCACCGGCCCGGCAATCAGGGTGACCTGGGCGCCGGCCTCGGCGGCGGCACGCGCGATCGCAAAACCCATCTTGCCGCTGGAGAGATTGGTGATGCCGCGCACCGGGTCGATGGGCTCGAAGGTCGGGCCGGCGGTGATCAGCAGCGTCTTGCCGGCCAAGAGCTTGGGCTGGAAGAAGGCGATCACCTCGTCCAGCAGTTCCTGGGCCTCCAGCATACGGCCGTCGCCGATCTCGCCACAGGCCTGGTCGCCGCTGGCCGGGCCCAGCACCAACGCGCCATCGGCGCGCAGCTGCGCCACATTTCGCTGGGTGGCAGGGTGGGCCCACATCTCGCGGTTCATGGCCGGCGCCACCAGCAAGGCGCAGCGCTCGGCCGGCCGCGCCAAGGCGGTGAGACTGAGCAACTCGTCCGCCCTGCCCTGCGCCAGCTTGGCCATGAAGTCGGCACTTGCCGGTGCGATCAGCATCAGATCGGCCTCGCGGCTCAGATTGATGTGGGCCATGTTGTTGGCCTCGCGTGCATCCCACTGGCTGGTGTAGACGCTGCGATTGGAAAGCGCCTGCATCGTCACCGGGGTGATGAAGGCCTCGGCCGCGGCCGTCATGATGACCTGCACCGTGGCGCCCGCCTTGCCGAGCAGGCGCGTCAGCTCGGCAATCTTGTAGCAGGCGATGCCGCCGGAGAGGCCCAGCAGGATGTGCTTGCCAACCAGTTGATTTGCTTCAGACATATGAAGCGGCACTCTAACAGTGACTGGTCAGCGCTTACGGAACACCAGGTCCCAGACACCATGGCCCAGCTGGATGCCACGGTGCTCGAACTTGGTGAGCGGCCGGTAGGCCGGCTTCTCCGCGTAGCCATCCGCAGTGCTTGCCATGTTCTCCAGCAGCGGCTCGGCCGCCAGCACCTCCAGCATCTGTTGGGCATAGGGCTCCCAGTCGGTGGCGCAGTGCAGATAACCGCCGGGGCGGATGTGCTGAACCAGCTTGGCCACGAAGGGCTGCTGGATCAGGCGGCGCTTGTTGTGGCGCTTCTTGTGCCAGGGGTCGGGAAAGAAGATGTGCACACCGGCCAGCGAGGCCGGCGCGATCATCTGCTCCAGCACCTCGACCGCGTCGTGCTGGAAGATGCGGATATTGCCGATCTGCTGCTCGCCGATCAGCTTGAGCAGCGCGCCCACGCCGGGCTCGTGCACCTCGCAGCCGAGGAAGTCGTGGTCAGGCAGCGTCTGCGCGATCTGCGCGGTGGCCGCGCCCATGCCAAAGCCGATCTCCAGCACCAGCGGCGCCTCACGGCCGAACACGGCTGCTGGATTCAGCTCTTGGCCGGCCGTGAAGGGCAGCACGAAGCGCGGCCCCAGTTCGGCCAGCGCCTTCACCTGGCCCGTGCCCATGCGGCCGGGGCGCGTCACGAAGCTCTTGATGCGGCGGCGCTCGGGTTGATCGGTGGACTCGGTTTGGTCGGACATGGCGCTAGAACGGAAACTGCAGCGGGGGCGAGAGTCTAGCCCACCGTCGCCATCACGATGGGTGTGGGCGCATAGGCCTCGCCCAGCGTGCAGGCCGCCTGGTAGGCCGCCACCGCACGCGCCGCGCTGGCCTCATCGGCCGCATGCACCAGGGCCATGGGCTCGCCGGCCTTGAAATGGTGGCCCAGATGGCGCACTTCGGAGAGGCCGACGCGGAAGTCGATCGCATCGCCGGCCTGGCGGCGGCCGCCGCCCATCTCCACGATGATGAGGCCAATGTCGCGCGTCTTCATGGCGCTCAGCACGCCGTCCTGCAGCGCCGGTATCGGCACCACCACCGGCGCCGGGGTCAGGTATTGCTGCGGACGCTCCAGCAGATCGGCCGGGCCGCCCAGGGCCGCCACCATCTGCGCAAACTTCTCGGCCGCGGCGCCGCTGTCCAGCCCGGCCTGCAGCTTGGCGCGCGCGGCGGCGCTGTCGGCGGCCAGCCCGCCCAGCACCAGCATCTCGGCGGCCAGCGCCAGGGTCACCTCGTGCAGGCGCGGCTCGACCCGCTTGCCGGTCAGATAGTCCAGCGTCTCGTGGATCTCCAGCGCATTACCCACCTCGTAGCCCAGCACCTGGTTCATGTCGGTGATCAGCGCGCGGGTCTTGAGGCCGGCACCGCCGGCCACGCTGACGATGCTTTCGGCCAGCTCCTGCGCAAAGGCCGGCGTGTCGGCAAAGGCACCGTTGCCGCACTTGATGTCCATGGCCAGCACCTGCAGGCCGGCGGCCAGCTTCTTGGAAAGAATGCTGGCGGTGATGAGGGGCACGCTCTCCACCGTGGCGGTGACGTCGCGGCAGGCATAGAAGCGTTTGTCGGCGGGCGCCAGGTCACCGGTCTGGCCGATCACGGCACAGCCCAGGCGGCGCACCAGGCGATCGAACTCCGCTGGCGCGGGCATGGTGTTGTATCCGGGGATGGCCTCGAGCTTGTCCACCGTGCCGCCGGTATGGCCCAGGCCGCGGCCTGCGATCATCGGCACATAGCCGCCGCAGGCAGCCACCATGGGGGCGAGCATCAGGCTGACCTTGTCGCCCACGCCGCCGCTGGAATGCTTGTCCAGCACCGGGCCGGGCATGTCGGGCCAGGCCAACACGCGGCCGGAATGCATCATGGCGCGGGTCAGCGCCACCGCTTCCTCACGGCCCATGCCGCGCAGGAACACGGCCATGCCCAACGCGGCCACCTGGCCCTCGCTCCAGCTGCCGTCCACCAGGCCGCGCACAAAGTGCTGGATTTGGGGCTCAGACAGCGCCTGGCCGTCGCGCTTGGCGCGGATGATTTCTTGAGCAAGCATGTCTTGTTTTCAGTACGCGCTGGTGCTTGGCACGGACGCCTGACCGGCCAGCACGGCTTCGATGTCGTTGAGCAGGCCGCTGGCGCCAAAGCGCAGGCGGCGCGCGTTCAGCGCGCCGTCGCCCAGCTTGGCACGGGTCTGCAGCAGATAGCCTTGCGCATCGGCCACCGACCGGATGCCCCCCGAGGCTTTGAAACCGGCCGCCGAGAGCCCGCTGGCGGCAATTTCCTGCAGCATCACGGCGGCGGCCGCGGGCGTGGCCGAGACGCGGCTCTTGCCGGTGCTGGTCTTGACGAAATCCGCGCCGGCCATCAAGGCCAGGCGCGTCGCCTCGGCGATCAGCTCGGGCGCAGCGAGCTCGCCGCTTTCGATGATGACCTTGAGCGTGAGCGGGCGGCTGGCATGGCGCACCTCGGCCAGGAACTCGGCCACCTCGGTGCCATGGCCCTCCATAAGGGCCTTGTAGGGCAGCACCACGTCCACCTCGTTGCCGCCGGCCTGCGCGATCGCCGCCACATCTGCCAGCGCGCGCTTCAGGTCCAGCGCACCATCGGGGAAGTTAGCCACCGCGGCCACCTGGATCTCGGGCGGCAGCAGGCGCCGCGCCAGCGCCACGAAGCGAGGCCAGACGCACACCGCGGCCACCGGGCCATGGGCCGTCTGGGCACGCCGGCACAGGGCCTCGATGTCGGCCTCGGTATCCCCATCATTCAAGCTGGTGAGGTCCAGGCATTGCAGGGCCAGGCGGGCCGCATCGAGCGGGGTCAGGTCTTGTGTGCTGTGCATATCAGGCCCGCAGCGAAGCCAGTTCGGTCATGCCGGCCACCACCTGCGCCAGGAAGGCCGCGGCGCGCTCCCCCGACACCGCCGCCTGCTGCAGCGTGAGGGCATGGGTCAGGGCCTCGGCCGAAAGGCCGGCGGCCATATTGGTCATCAGGGCCAGGCCCATCACGCGCAGGCCGGCGTGGCGCGCCAGGATGGTCTCGGGCACTGTGCTCATGCCCACGGCGTCGGCGCCCCAGGCGGCAAACATGCGGATCTCGGCCGGGGTCTCGAACTGCGGGCCCAGGGCCCAGACATAGGTGCCCTCGCCGAGCTTGAGGTTCTGGGCCTGCGCCACCTTCTTGGCATGGGCGCGCAGCTCGGCGTCGTAGGCCGTGCTCATGTCGACGAAACGCTCGCTGCCGACCTCGCCCACCAGGGGCGAACGCTGCGGTGCGTTGATGTGATCGGCGATCAGCATCAGGCTGCCGGGCGGCATGTGCGGGCGCAGCGAACCAGAGGCATTGGTCTGGATCAGCACCTTGACGCCCCAGCGCTTCAGGCTGCGCAGCGCGCCGGCCATGCCGGTGCAATCGCCGCTCTCGTAGGTATGGGCACGGCCGCGCAGCATGGCCACGCGCTGCCCGCCCATCATGCCCACCACCACCTCGCTGACATGGCCCTCGACCTTGGGGCGGGGGAAGGCCGGCAGTTCGCCATAGGCCAGGTGCTTGGCGCCCTGCACCTGGTCCACTGCACCGGCCCAGCCCGAGCCCAGCACCACCGCCACTTCGGGCGCGGCGCCAAATTCGGCCTGCAGGCGGGCGACGCTGGCGTCGATCAGGGGGTTCAATTCGCTGTTGTTGATCATGTCGTTCTGTCTCCCGTGCATCGCTCAGCGATGCTTCAGTTGGTCCGGGCCAAAGCTGGCCGGCAAGAGTTGTTCCAACGTCCACTGCGCTTTCACGCCGCCGGGATCGGCTGCAATGATGAGCAGCGATGCAGGCAGGCTGAACTCACGCAGCTTCTGACGGCAGCCACCGCAGGGCGTGATGATGTCGGGCCCGGGGCCCGTCACCAGCACCGCCTGCGCCTGACGGCCGCCGGCCATCACCATGGCGCCCAGCGCCGTGGCCTCCGCACACCAGCCCTGAGGATAGGCCGCGTTCTCGACATTGCAGCCGGCATGGATATGACCCAGCTCATCCAGCACCGCGGCACCGACCGCGTACTTGGAGTAAGGCGAATAGGAGCGCGCGCGCGCTGCCTGCGCGGCAGCGAGCAGGCGCTGCAGCACATCGGGCGGGAGTTGCAACATCAACGTTCCTTGATATAGGGCCGGCCCAGCGCCTTGGGCGCCAGCGCCTGGCCGATGAAACCGGCCAGCAGCACGACGGTCAGCAGATAGGGCAAGGCCTGGATCGCCTGCACCGGCACCTCGCCCCCACCCAATGCAGCCGGCAAGGCCACGCCCTGCAGGCGGATCGCCGCGGCATCGAGAAAGCCGAACAGCAGGCAGGCCGCCATGGTGGGCAGCGGCTTCCACTTGCCGAAGATCATCGCCGCCAGCGCGATGAAGCCGCGGCCCGCCGTCATGTTCGGCGAGAAGGAAGCGTTCTGCGCCAGCGTCAGATAGCTGCCCGCCAGGCCGCACAGCAGGCCGTTGAGCAGCAGCGCGGCGTAGCGCAGGCGCGGCACCGAGACGCCGGCCGCGTCCACCATGGCCGGGTTCTCGCCCACCGCGCGCAGGCGCAGGCCGGGCTTGGTGCGCTCGAGGAAGAACCACACGCCGCCAACCAGGGCAAAGGCCAGATAGACCAGGATGTTGTGGCTCAGGAGGCCATGGCCGATCACCGAGGCCCACCATTGGCCCTCCACCGGCTCGGCAAAGGCCGTGCTGAGGCCGGTGAGGCGCACCACAGCGTCGATCGGCGGGGTCTGGCCGCCCTGCGCGAACCAGGCAATGCCCAGCACCACGGTGAGGCCGGCCGCCACCATATTGATGGCCACGCCGGAGACCACCTGGTCGCCGCGATGCGTGACGCAGGCAAAGCCATGCAAGAGCGAGAGCACACAGGCCACCAGCATGGCTGCCCCCAGGCCCAGCGCGGTGGATTGCCCCACGCTGGCGGCTGCGGCCGCGGCAAAGGCTGCGAACAGCATCTTGCCCTCCAGGCCGATGTCGATCACGCCGGAGCGCTCCGAGATCAGGCCCGCCAGGGCGCACAGCAGCAAGGGCGTGGTGACGCGCAGCGTGGACGCCAGCACCGAGCCGATCAGGACCTCATCCACGGGCAGCCTCCTTGCGCTTGAAAGCGGCATGCGACTTGGCATACAGGCGCGCAAACATCGGCGCACTCACCATCGCCATGGCGCCGGCAAACAAGACGATCAGGCCTTGCACGGTGACCACCATTTCGCGGCTGAAGCGCGGCAGTTCAAACGAAACCTCCACGCCACCTTGGTAAAGCACGCCGAACAGCAGCGACGCCAGGATGATGCCCAGCGGGTGGTTGCGCCCCATCAGCGAGACGGCGATGCCGGTGAAGCCTGCCCCCGCCACGAAGTCCAGCGTCAGCTTGCCCTGCACCCCCGAGATCTCGTTCACGCCCACCAGGCCGGCCAGGGCGCCGGAGATGCCCATCGCGATCAGCACCTGCAGGCGCGGGTTCATGCCGGCGTAATGCGCGGCCTGGGGTGCCGAGCCCACGGCACGCAAGGCATAGCCGGCGCGGCTCTTCCACATGAACCAGCTCACGAAGCAGCAGGCCAGCAGGGCCAGCAGCAGGCTCAGGTTCAAGGGCGACGAGGGCAGCTCAAGCCCAAGCTTCTCGGCCAGCTGGTGCAGCGCCGGCATGCGCGCGCTGTCAGCGAAGTTGCTGCTCTCCACTGACATCGAGCCGGCTGGGCGCAGCCAGTTCACCAGCAGATAGACGTTCAGGCTGGCGGCCAGAAAGTTGAACATGATGGTGGTGATGACGATGTGGCTGCCGCGCCAGGCCTGCAGATAGGCCGGCACCGCCGCCCACAGCATGCCGAACAGGGCCGCCGCCAGCACCACCAGGGGCAGCACCAGCCAGGCCGGAAGGCTGTTGCCCAGCCACAGGGCCAGCAGCGCCACGCCCAGGCCGCCGAAGGTGGCCTGCCCTTCGCCGCCGATATTGAACAGGCCGCCATGGAAGGCCACCGCCACCGCCAGGCCGGTGAAGATGAAGGTGGTGGCGTAGTAGAGCGTATAACCCAGCCCGCGCGCATTGCCCAAAGCGCCGTTCAGCAGGATGGACAGGGCCTGCAGCGGGCTCTCGCCGATCAGCAGCACCACGCCGCCCGCCACCAGCAGGGCGACGAGCAGATTCCACAGGGGCAGCAGCACCAGATCCATCCAGCGCGGCATCACAATCGCTTGCGCATTGCTCATGCGGCGGCCACCTCAGCTTGAGCGGCCATCAAGAGGCCCAATGTCTTTTCGTCGCATTCCGCAATACCCAGTTCGCCGGTGATACGGCCGCAGTTCATCACCAGCACGCGATCTGCCAGGGCCAGGATCTCGTCCAGCTCGCTGCTCACCAGCAGCACCGCACAGCCTTCGTCGCGCAGACGGCGCAGCTGGCCATGGATGAATTCGATCGCACCGATGTCCACGCCACGCGTGGGCTGGCCCACCAGCAGCACCTGCGGCTGCTGGCCGATCTCGCGCGCCAGGATCAGCTTCTGCTGGTTGCCGCCGGAGAACTTGGACGAGCCCAGCTGCGCATCGCGGGGACGCACGTCGAAGCGCTCCATCATCTCGGCGGTCTGCGCGCGCATATGCTCCTGGTTCATCGCCAGGCCCAGCGGTGCGGCGCGGTACTGTGCCTGTTCGTGGTAGCCCAGGGCGGCGGTTTCCCAGGCCGGGAAGCTCATCACCATGCCCAGCAGGTGGCGATCCTCGGGCACATGGGCCAGCTTGAGTTCGCGCGCGCGCTTGGGCGCCAGCCAGGCGCTGGCCGTGAAGCGCGCCTCGCCCAGCTGCAGCTCGCCGGCCTCGGGCGCGCGCATGCCGGACAGCACTTCCAGCAGCTCGCTCTGGCCGTTGCCCGAAACGCCGGCCACGCCGACGATCTCGCCGGCGCGCAGCTGCAGGTCCACGCCCGCCAGTGCCGGCACGCCATGGGCGTCGCGCAGGCGCAGGCCCGAGGCCTGCAGGCGCAAGACCTGACCCTGGGCGGCCTGCGTCTCGGCGCGGCCCAGATTCACCTTGCGGCCCACCATGGCTTCGGCCAGGTCTTCGGGGCTGGTAGCGGCGATCGGCGTGGTCTTGATGACCTGGCCGGCGCGCATCACGGTGACCTCGTCGCACAAGGCCATCACTTCCTTGAGCTTGTGCGTGATCAGCAGAATCGTCGTGCCCTGGGCGCGCAGCTTGCGCAGGGTCTCGAACAGCTGCTCGGTCTCCTGCGGGGTCAGCACCGCGGTGGGTTCGTCGAGGATCAGGATCTTGGCGCCTCGGTACAGGGCCTTGAGGATCTCCAGGCGCTGCAGCTCGCCGACGGGCAGTTCGCCCACCAGCGCGTCGAGCTGCACCTGCAGGCCGGTGCTCTGCATCAGGGCCTCGAGTTTGGCGCGCACCGCGCGCTTGCCCGCCGCCAGGAAGAAGGTGGGTTCGGCGCCCAGCATCACGTTGTCCAGGCAGGACAGCGTGTCCACCAGCATGAAGTGCTGGTGCACCATGCCCACGCCGAGGGCGATGGCCTGGTGCGAGTTGGCGATGCTGACGCGCGCGCCGCCCACCTCGATATGGCCCTCATCGGCCTGGTAATAGCCGTAGAGGATGGCCATCAAGGTGGACTTGCCGGCGCCGTTCTCACCCACGATGCCATGCACCGTGCCGGGGGCGACCGACAGCGTCACGCCACGGTTGGCCTGCACCGCGCCGAAGCGCTTGGAAATCTCGCACAGCCGGACCGCCGGCGCGCGCATGGAATCAGACATGGGCCGCTCTGCTGTTGGCTGCTTCAGTACTTGCAGGCGTTGTCTGCCATGTAGTCGGCCACCTTGATCTTGCCGGCGATGATGTCGGCCTTGTAGGCATCGACCTTGGTCTTCAGCGCGGGCGTGATCAGCTTGGCGTTGTGCTGATCGACGGCGTAGTCGACGCCGCCTTCCTTGAGCCCGAGCACGCTGACGCCGGCCTTCCAGCCCTTCAGCACGTTGTAGACCGCCACGTCCACGCGTTTGACCATGGAGGTCAGCATGGTGCCGGGCTGGATGTGGTTCTGGTTGCTGTCCACGCCAATGGCCAGCTTGCCGGCATCCTTGGCGGCCTGGTAGACACCGCTGCCGGTGCCGCCGGCGGCCGCGAACACCACATCCACGCCCTTGGCGAACTGGGCCTTGGCGAGTTCGCCGCCGCGCGTCGGGTCGTTCCAGGCGGTGGCGGTGGTGCCGGTCATATTGGAGAACACCTCGGTCTTGGCATTGGCCGCCTTGGCGCCCTGCTCATAGCCGCACTGGAACTTGCGGATCAGCGGGATGTCCATGCCGCCCACGAAGCCGACCTTGCCGGTCTTGCTGCTGAGCGTGGCCATCGCACCGACCAGGAAGCTGCCCTCATGCTCCTTGAACACCAGCGACTGCACATTGGGCTGGTTCACCACCATGTCGACGATGGCGAAATGGGTCTTGGGGAATTCCTTGGCCACCTGCTCCAGCGCCGAGGCCTGGGCGAAGCCGATCGAGATGATGGGGCTGGCGCCGCGCTCGGCCATGCGGCGGATCGCCTGCACGCGCTGGGTCTCGTTGCTGATCTCGAACTCGAGGTACTTGCCGCCGGTCTCGGCCTTCCAACGCTCCACACCACGATAGGCCGACTCGTTGAAGGATTTGTCGAACTTGCCGCCCATGTCGAAGATCACCGCCGGCGTGGCCTGCGCGATGGCGGCGGACGAGGCGGCAAGGGCCAGGGCAGCGCCGGCCAGCGTAGACAGAGTGAGCTTCATTGCGGTCCTATACAAGCTTGCACAGGTTGGAACAGACGCCAGCATGCACGGGGGCGGGCCCGAACAGCGATTCTTGCGGATCGGAACGGGCTGCCGGCGGGGATAGGGGCATTCTAAAAAACGCGAGTGTATCGGCTTCTAAGGAAAACGCTAAACGTTTGCGCGCCCGTCTTTGCTCGTTTGCGCAAATCCGCGGCGCTGCACCAAATTGCGCCAAATCAAAGCATCCACGCAAACAAAGCCATAGAGATCTAAATGCGATTTCTTCGCATTTAGAATGAATCCGTCGCCCTCAACCGCTCCCCAAGGCCCACCCATGTCCCAGCCAGCTCCCACGTTCACGCTCGCTCGTGCCCCCCTGGGCGCCGCCCACCGCGTGGCGGGCCTGGCCGCACCGGCGCATGCGCCGGAATGGCCGCAATGGCTGGAGGAAATCGGCTTCGTGGCCGGGGAGCATGTCAGCGTGCTGGCGCGCGGCCTGCCCGGCGGCGACCCGCTGGTGGTGCGCATCGGTCAATCCACCTTTGCGCTGCGCGAGGCCGAAGCCGCCTGCGTGCAGCTGGTGGCGGCCTGAGCCCGCGGCAGCTTTCGCATGACGGCATCTTCGGTCATCCACATCCACCCGGCCGGCCCCTTGCTGGCCCTGGTGGGCAATCCGAACTGCGGCAAGACCGCCCTCTTCAACCGCCTCACCGGCAGCCGCCAGAAGGTGGCCAACTACGCCGGTGTGACGGTGGAGCGCAAGGAGGGCCGGCTCAAGACCCTTGCCGGCAAGAGCCTGCGTCTGCTGGACCTACCCGGCACCTACAGCCTCTACCCACGCTCGCCCGACGAGCGCGTCACCTGCGATGTGCTGGCCGGCCGCGCCAAGGGCGAGAAACGGCCTGACCTGATCATCTGCGTGCTCGACGCCACCAATCTGCGCCGCAATCTGCGCCTGGTGCTATCGCTGCAGCGCCAGGGCCTGCCCTGCGTGGTGGCGCTGAACATGGCGGATCTGGCCGCCGCCCGTGGCCTGCACATCGATACCCAGGCGCTTGCCGAGGCCCTGGGCGTGCCGGTGGTGCGCACCGTGGCCACGCAGGGCCATGGACTGGACGAGTTGCGCCAGTTGCTGGACCAGCGCGACGCCTGGTCCGCACCGCGGCCGGCCGCCAGCGCCCACCCCAGCCATGAGGACCAGGCGAGGGTCAACCGCATCCTGCACGAGCTGGGCCTGGACGCGCAGACGCCCGAACTGCCCAGCGACCGCCTCGACCGCTTCGTGTTGCACCCGGTGCTGGGCCCGCTGCTGCTGGCGCTGCTGCTGTTCCTGCTGTTCCAGGCGGTATTTTCCTGGGCCGAGGCGCCCAAGGACCTGATTGAGGCCGGCGTAGCCTGGCTGGGCGAGCAGGTCGGCAGCGCCCTGCCCCCCGGCTGGTTGCGCAGCCTGCTGGTGGACGCGCTGATCGCCGGCGTGGGCAGCGTGCTGGCCTTTCTGCCGCAGATCCTGATCCTGTTCTTCTTCATCCTGGTGTTGGAAGAGTCGGGCTACCTGCCGCGCGCCGCCTTCCTGCTGGACCGCATCATGGGCAGCGTCGGGCTCTCGGGGCGCAGCTTCATTCCCCTGCTCTCCAGCTTTGCCTGCGCCATCCCCGGCATCATGGCCACGCGCTCGATCGCCAATCCGCGCGACCGTCTGGTCACCATCCTGATCGCACCGCTGATGACCTGCTCGGCGCGCCTGCCCGTCTACGCGCTGCTGATCGGCGCCTTCGTGCCGCAGCGTGCACTGTGGGCCGGCATCGAGCTGCAGGGCCTGGTGCTGTTCGTGCTGTACCTGGCCGGCATCGTGGGCGCCATGGCGGTGGCCTGGCTGCTCAAGCGCTACACCGGCGGCCACCACACCCGGCCGCTGATGATGGAGCTGCCGGCCTACCACTGGCCGCATGCGCGCAACATCGCCATCGGCCTGTGGCAGCGTGCCGAGATCTTTCTCAAGCGCGTGGGCGGCATCATCCTGGCGCTGACGCTGCTGCTGTGGCTGCTGGCCAGCTTCCCGGCGCCGCCGGACGGCGCGACCGGACCGGCCATCCAGTACAGCCTGGCCGGCATGCTGGGCCGGGGCCTGGCCACCATCTTCGAGCCGATCGGCTTCAACTGGCAGATCAGCCTGGCCCTGGTGCCAGGTCTTGCCGCGCGCGAGATCGCCATCAGCGCACTGGGCACGGTCTACGCGCTCTCGGCCACCGCCGAAGACGCCGCGCAGGCCCTGACGCCGCTGATCGCACAGAGCTGGAGCCTGCCCACCGCCTTCTCGCTGCTGGCCTGGTATGTGTTCGCGCCGCAATGCATCGCCACGCTGGCGGCGGTGAAGCGCGAGACCGGCGGCCTGCGCATTCCCCTCATCATGCTGGGCTATCTGTTCGCGCTGGCCTATACGGCCTCGTTCGTGACCTTCCGCTTCAGCAACTGGCTGCTCGGCTGAGTTCAGATTGCCCGCGCAATGGGCTCAGCCCTGCGCCGCGTGGAAGACGCGCAGGCGGTGGCCGTCGGGGTCGGCGGCGCTGAAGGTGTAGCCGAAATCCATCTGCGTGGGCGTCTGGATGATGGGCAGCCCCAGGCTCAACCACTTGGCCAGCAGCGCATCCACCGCGGCGGCATTGTCCTGCGCAAAACACAGCTCCATCGCGCCGGCCGGGGCGCTGGCGGCGGGCTGCACACCGGCGCGCGTCCACAGGCCCAGCATCACGCCGCCATCGAGCGCAAACATGGCAAAACCAGGCGAGGCCTCGACCGGCTCGCGGCCCAGCAGGCGCGTGTAGAAGGAGGCGCTGGCGATGGCGCTCTCGACGTAGAGGATGAGGAAGTTGGGTTGTGACGTGACTTGCGACATGGGTCCACCTGAATGCTTGTTGGCTGCGTCGCCGCAGGGATTGCAACAACGCATCCGCATGCTAGGTGGCCCTGCTGTCAGCCTGTGTCAGCAGCCTGATGGCACGCGGCCGGCCCCCATATGCCCGTTCCATATAGGAAATTGCATTTAAACCATATTTCATGGATTCCCTCGACTTTTAATATCTCAGCGCAATACCTGGTGATTGCCAATATATTTAAAAAGCGAGACAAACCATGTTTACTGAAACCAAATTGGCGCGCGCCCTGCGCCAGCTCTGCTCCGGCGGCATGGCCGTGAGCGCCGGCCTGCTGGCGGGCGCGGCCTCGGCCCAGGACACGGCGGTGGATGCGCAATCGCTGCAGCGCGTGATCGTCACCGGTTCCAGCATCAAGCGCATTGCCGCAGAAGGCGCCCTGCCGGTGCAGGTGGTGACGCGCGCGCAGATCGAGCAGAGCGGCGTCAACAGCGTAGCCGACCTGATCGCCGCCCTGCCCTCCATGCAGGGCTTCACCACCGCCTCGGCCTCGGTGAACGGCGGCGGCGGCGGCCTGCAGACGGCCTCCATCCACGCCATCGGCGAGGGCTATACCCTGGTGCTGCTGAACGGCCGGCGCCTCGCCCCCGCCACCTCGGGTTCCACCGTCAACTTGGGCAGTATTCCGCTCGCTGCGGTCGAACGCGTCGAGGTATTGACCGACGGTGCCAATACCTTATATGGTTCCGATGCGATTGCCGGCGTCATCAATTTCATACTCAAGAAAAACCAGACCGAACTGGAAATATCGGTGACGGGCAGTACCCCGCAGGCCAAGGGCGGCGGCCAGAGCACGAATATCGGAATATCCAAGGGCTGGGGCAATCTGGAGAGCGACGGTTTCAACCTGCTGGTCTCGGCCGCACACGACGAGCAGCGCGCCCTGCTGGCCAGCCAGCGCAGCTTCAGCAAGAGCGGCGTGATCCCCTTCACCCACGAGGGCAAGGCCTACAGCTTCTACCAACTGAGCGGCAATTCCATCCCCGGCATCGCCACCGTCAAGTACACCGACGCGAGCGGAGTCGCCAACGCCGCTCGCTTCAGCCCGGACTATCTGGCCACCGGCAAGTGCAACGGGCCCAACCTCTACCTGGTGGAAAGCACCTGCCGTTTCGACTACACCGGTGCGGTGCAGGATGTACCCGGGCTCAAGCGCGACAGCGCCACCGCCACGCTCAACGTCAAGCTGAATGCCGACACCACGCTGTTTGCCGACACGCTGTTCTCGCGCTTCGTGAACCGCGCCCAGTATGCGCCACCGGCCAATGGCTTCGGCATCGAACTGAACAGCGCCCTCTATGCCAAGTCGATCGCGCCCTATCTGCAGCGCCTGGGCATTGCGCCGGCCTCGGTGATCAACGCCACCATGAATCTGCGCCTGGCCGATGCCGGCGGCCGCACCGATGCCTTCCGTAGCGATGCGCAGCACCTGGTGCTGGGTGCAGAAGGCAGCGCCAAGGGCTGGGACTATGGCGTCTCGCTCACCCACTCGGTCAGCAAGGCCAGCGACAAGGCCGACGGTGGTTATGTCGATCTCAGCAAGTTCCAGGGCCTCGTCGACAGTGGCGCCTTCGACCCCTTCGCCCCACCCGGCTCGGCGCAGGACACGCTGGCGCCGCTGGTGCTGCACAAGGTGGTAAGCCGCACCGACTCCAAGCTCGACGCCCTCAGCCTGCGTGGTTCCACCGAGCTGTTCCGCCTGCCCGGCGGCAGCGCCCAGCTGGGCCTGGGTGCGGACGCGACGCGGCAGTCCTACATCTACCAGCCGGATCTGGACTTCTTCCCCGGCGGCCACCCAGTGGACGCGCGCCGGCGCAACTGGGGCGGCTATGCCGAGCTGCTGCTGCCGCTGGCCCGCCAGCTGGACCTCACCGCCTCGACCCGCTACGACAGCTACAGCGCCGTCTCCAACGGCATGACCTTCGACGGCAGCGGCACGCCGGCCGGCCCCGCCGAGCAGGGCAATGCCGCCAGCAAGGCCACCTACAAGCTGGCGCTGCGCTACCACCCGCTGGAAAACCTGCTGCTGCGCGCCTCCTACGGCACCGGCTTCAAGGTGGCGGACCTGACCACCATCGTGAATCCGCTGCAGGACGGCGGCGCCTCCAAGTTCCACGCCTGCCCGATCACCAACAAGTCGGACCCGCGCTATGTGATGTGCTACCCCGGCTCGACCGAGTACACGATTCTTTCCGGCGGCAACCCCTTCCAGGGCGAGGCCGGCCTGAAACCGGAGGAGTCCAGGCAGGCCACGCTGGGTGTGCGCTTCGAGCCCGGCGCCGGCCTCTCGCTGGGCCTGGACTGGTGGAATGTGAGCCTCAGCAACCAGATCCAGACCCTCTCAGAGGACATGGTGTTCGACAACCCGGCGCGCTACGACAGCCTGTTCCGCGCCTACTACAGCCCGGCGCAGAAGCAGGAGGTGCTGGCCGCCGCGCTCACCCCCTTCAATCTGGCCAGGTCGCGCTACCAGGGCCTGGACTGGGATCACAGTTTCAAGACCGCCACGCCCTGGGGCCGCCTGAACCTCAACTGGACCGGCACCTATATGCTGAAGTCCGAGCAGGCGGTGCCCGGCGGCATGACGGAAAAGAACATCGGCCGCTTCAACTCCTACTCGAACGCCACCTTCCGCGTCATCAGCCGCTTGCACGCCGCGCTGACGCTCAGCGAGGCCTGGACCCATGCCCTGGCGCTCAACTACCGCTCGGCCTACACCGACCAGACCTACAGCAGCGCCGATGGTTCGCCCGTCATCGAAATCAATGCCGATGGCTCCGCCGGCGCCTTCGTGCCCATCCAGCGCCGCGTGAGCTCCTACAAGACGCTGGACTGGCAGACCCGCTATGCCCCCAGCAAGACCCTGGTGCTGACTCTGGGCATACGCAATCTGCTCGACACCGACCCACCCTTCTCGATCCGCAACGCCGGCGGCGGCAACCAGTCGGGCTATGACGGCCGCTACACCGACCCGCTGGGCCGGCAGTTCTACGCGACGGCGCGGTACCGCTTTTAAGCCCCGGTAAGCCGCCCATAGCGAAGGGCCCAGGCTCGCGCGAGCCTGGGCCCTTTCTCGCCGGTCATGCGTCTGGCTTCAGCCCGGCAACTTCAACAAGATGGCGTTCATCTCATCGCGCGTGAAGGTCCGTATGGTCTGGGTGCGCACATTGCCCTGCATCGCGATGGCGGCGCCAAAGGCGGCGATGGTCTGATCGTCGGCGGCCTCGAACTGGCACACCAGGTCGTAGCTGCCAAACGCCCATTGGATGCTCTTCACGGTCACTCCCATCTTGCGACCCAGCGCCTCCACGGCCTCGGCGCGGTGGGTGGTTTCCTTCAGGCCCTTCACGCCCTGATCGGTGAAGTTGGCCAATACGGTATAGCTTGCCATGCGAGTCTCCTCGATGCATACGTCCGAGGCCGCAGTGCTTCCCACAGCCCAGGTGGCGGCCTCGTGCGCGGGGGTGGGGGCGATGCAGGCCGACCATGAAGGGCTGGCTGGATCGCTCTAGACACTAGGCCCACGCCGGGCGGCATTCAACCAGTGCGCGCGGCCAGCTACGGCCAAGACGGCGCGGAATCTGCTGATCTGGGTCCAGCGCCACGAGATCGATACGGGTGTTCGCGATGGAGTGACCACGGCCGAAGCGCAGCGCGTGAAGGAACTGGAGCGTGAAGTGAAGGAGCTGCGCCGGGCCAACGAGATCCTGAAGCTGGCGAGCGCGTTTTTCGCCCAGGCGGAGCTCGACCGCCGGCTCAAGTCCTGAGGGACTTCATCGACAAGCAGCGCGATACCTTTGGGGTCGAGCCGATCTGCGCAGTGCTGCAGGTCGCCCCGTCTGGGTATCGGCGCCACGCAGCATTGCGACGAGAGCCTCACAGGCGCTGCGCACGCGCTCAGCGTGACGAGGCCCTGACACCGCAGATTGAGCGCGTCTGGCGAGCCAATATGCAGGTCTACGGGGCCGACAAGGTTTGGCGGCAACTTGGGCGTGAAGGCACGGCCGTGGCGCGTTGCACGGTCGAGCGGCTGATGCGCAGGCTGGGCTTGCGGGGAGTGATGCGCGGCAAGGTCGTGCGCACCACGATCTGCGACAGCAAGGCGCCGTGCCCGCTGGACAGAGTCAATCGGCAGTTCAAGGCTGATCGGCCCAATCAGCTTTGGGTCTCGGACTTCACCTACGTCTCGACCTGGCAGGGATGGCTGTATGTGGCCTTCGTCATTGATGTCTTCGCCCGGCGCATCGTGGGCTGGCGCGTCAGCAGTTCGATGCGGTCTGCTTGAGCTTCACGCGCAGCTGCATGTAGAGCGCACGGGCCGAGAAGCTCAGAGCGAGCCAAGCCGGCGAGTGCGCGATCTTTTCATACAGTCTGGCGTGCGCCCCATCTCGTCCATCTGGAACGATTCAGAGCGCCCCATGCCTCAGCCCTCCGCAACGTGCTGCAGGAAGCGATAGATGCCCCACAGATCCGCCACCGCCAGGCCGGCAAGGTCTTGCCCTATGCCGTACTGCGGGAAGCGTGCCGCGAGGCTCTGCAGCCTGTTGATCCAGTGCTCGGCGCCGCTCATGCTGCCTGCACCTGCTGCGGTTCACGGATCAGCACATAGCGCCCGATCCGGTGCGACACGTTCGCCTCGGTCTTGACCACGGTCCACAGGGTCAGGATCTCGAAGCCGGCATCGCGCAGATCCTTGATCCGGCCAGCAGGGTGGTAGATGTCCAGCCAGCGCGACGCCTCGTAGGTGGTGATGCTGCTGCACAGGCGCAAGGCGGCCGCCAGCAAATTGATTTGAGTCGAGGTGTCGGTGCCCTTAAACTGATCGCGCAAATTCTTGAGGGCCGCTTCCTTTTCGGGGGTGGTCTTTTTTTCGTCCATATCGCCCCCTTACTTGCCTTGAGCCTGCAGCCAGGCTTGCACATCACCGGCGCGAAACCGGGTGCAGCGCGAGCCCAATTTCACCGGCTTCAACTCGCTGGTTTTGATGCGCTCGTAGATGGAGGTTTTGCCCAAGCCTGAGAGGGCCTGGACAGGGCGGAGATTCAAGAGCGCGTCTTGAATCTGGACTGCGTGCAGTGGCTGCTCCTGGCGGGGCTTGGGGGAAATGTGTCTCGGCATGGTTCATCTCCTTGCGGCAACGACCGCTATTGACCATGTCGTAACTGTCGGGACTAAAGCCGACACGCACACTGCTCATGTCGGACATTAGGCGGTTCAGGTCGGCTTTTTCGATTGGCGACGAATTCTTCGAATGTGGTCAGCCGTTACGCCAAGTTTCTGCGCGAGGATCGCCGCCACGTTGTGCGACGCATGGCCAAGCTTCATGAGTTGCTCGAATTCCGCCTCAATCGCAACGGTCGCAAGGCGAGACTGCTTAGCGCGCACCGCGCCAGAGCGGCGCCCTCCCAAGCTGAGCTTCTCCCGGTTTGCTGTTTGTTTCCAGGCGGTGAGCCACTCGCCTGCGCATAGCCTTTGATACTCGCGATCCCAATCAGCAAGGATTTGATGCGCATATCGCAGCGCAAACAGATAGCCCGCCACGGCGGTTTCACCGTAGTCACCTTCTGACTTCTCCGTATCTATCCAGACATCACCGTTGGCCCGCAGGCGCTCAGCCATAAAGCGCTTTCGCGCTTCATGTGCATCGGGCGCCACAAACCTAAATGCATCAGAGAGCGCGTATAGTTAAGGCTTGTGTGACACCTGCCCTCGCGCAGGCGGTCGCGCTCGCACGTCGCGTCCGGGCAGGTGTTGCATAAGCCTCGAGGGAGGAAACCGCGGCGAACGCCACGGTGGTCGTTGGGCGCAGCGGCTATGGCGATTGGTCTGCGGTGGTGTGGCGATCCGACTGCGCGCGATGCCTTGCCCAGACCGTGCTGACTGGCGCGGGTGGCTTGCGGTGCGCTACTTTGCTGCGGCTGCGGCCAGCAGCGGGGCGTCCAGAGGCTGCGTTCGAGCAGCGCGCGAAGCATTCCACCGGACGCCGTGTTCGGCGTCGAGTTGATCGGCGTTGATGGAGCTCGGTCATGATGCTGGCGGTGCCCGAATCGAGTTGTCGCGCAAGAAGATCTGCAGCACCACCATCGCGTTGCCACAGTGCGTGCAAACGAAGGTCGGCGCCTGTGCAGTCGACGCCTCGCCGGCCGACTCTTTGGGCGGTGGCGGTATCACGTGCAACAACTCGCGCGCCTGCGCCAGGCTGTCTCGCCGGTTGCTGTTGGCCAGCAGACCGTAGTGCCGGATCCGGTGGAAGCCGCCGGGCAGCACATGCAGCAGGAAGCGGCGCATGAACTCCTGCGGGCTCAGCGTCATCGCCTTGTGGCGCGTCTTCCCCTTGGCCCGGTAGTCCTTCCAACGGAAGGTGACGCCGCGCTCGTCCATCGCGAGCAGCCGGCTGTTGGAGATGGCCACGCGGTGGGTATAGCGCGACAGGTAGGCCAGCACCGCCTGCGGTCCTGCGAACGGCCGCTTGGCGTAGACCACCCACTCGCACTTGCGAAGTGGCACGAGCCAGGCCTTGAAGGCTGAGGCCTCGGCCAGCGCCGCGTGCTCGCCGAAGAACCGAAGCTTGCCGCCATCGTGCAACCGCTGCAGTTCCTCCAGGAAGCGTCGCCTGAACAGCCTTGAGAGCACGCGCACCGGCAGGAAGAAGCCGGGCCGGCAGGCGATCCAGCGCGTGCCGTCTGGTGCCAGCCCGCCGCCGGGCACGATGCCGTGCACGTGTGGGTGATGCGTCAGTGCCGAACCCCAGGTGTGCAGCACCAGCGTGGCGCCGATGCTCGCGCCCAGGTGCTTGGGATCGGCCGCGATACGCAGGAGCGTCTCGGCGGCGATGTCGAACAGCAAGCCGTACAGCGCCGCCTTGTTCTGGTACGCGATGTCGGCGATCGGCGCCGGCAGCGTGAACACCACGTGGTAATAGTCCACCGGCAGCAGGTCGGCCTGGCGCGCATCCAGCCAGCGCTTGGCCGCACCGCTCTGGCACTTCGGGCAGTGCCGGTTGCGGCACGAGTTATACGAGACCTGCTCGACCCCGCACCCGTCGCAGCGCAGGACGTGGCCGCCCAGTGCCGCCGTGCGGCATTGGGTGATGGCCGACATCACCTTGAGCTGAGCCAGGCTCAGGTGGCCGCGCTGGGCGTCACGCCAGGCGGGACCGTGGGCACGGAAGATGTCGGCGACCTCCAGGGCAGGCCGCCCTTGCACCGCGGCCTCGGCGGCCTACTCGGGCTGAGGCTTGTCCGAGGTGTGGTCCAGCGGACTGATCACGCTGCGCAGCAAGTCGGTGGCCACCGCGGCATACAGGGCCGTGGTCTCCAGCTTCTTGTGGCCCAGCAGCACCTGGATCACGCGGATGTCGACCTTTTGCTCCAGCAGATGGGTGGCAAAGCTGTGGCGCAGGACGTGCGGCGTCACCCGCTTGTCCAGGCCGGCCGTGGCCGCAGCCAGGTGGACGGCCCGATTGAGTTGCCGCGCCGTCACGTGATCGGTCGGGTCCATGCCGGGGAACAGCCACCCATCGGGCAGGATCTTGCCCTGGGCATGGCCCAGCCGCCACCAGGCCCGCAGCCTCTCCAGCAGCACCGGGCTGAGCATGGCGTAGCGATCCTTGCGGCCCTTGCCCTGTTCGACGCGCAAGGTCATACGCTGGCCGTCTACGTCGCTCACCTTCAGCGACACGACCTCGCTGACGCGCAGCCCGGCGCCGTAGGCCACCGACATGGCCGCCTGGTGCTTCAGGTTCGGCGCCGCCGCGATCAGCCGGCCTACCTCCTCGGGACTGAGAATCACGGGCAGCTTGCGCGGCACGTTCACGTGCTGCATCTTGGCCATCACCTCAGGTCGGCCGAGCGTGATGTCGAAGAAGAACTTCAGCCCCGTGATGGTGGCGTTGAGGGTCACCGGGCCGGTGCCGGCGTCCACCAGATGCAGTTGAAAGCGCCGCAGATCTTCCGCAGTGGCGGTGTCGGGCGATCGGCCCAGGAATGCAGCCAGCTTGCGAACGGCGCGGATGTAGCCGTCCTGCGTGTGCTCGGCAAACTTGCGCATGCGCATGTCGTCGAGCATGCGATGGCGCAGCGGCGTGCCTGGGCGAGTGGTGGTCTCCATGGTTGGCTCCAGTCGATGATCGAGGCGGATTGCCTCGATCACCAACATCGCAGAGCCGCAGCCTTAACGCACCACCACCAGCCTGGCCGGAGCGGCTACCGCGCGAGCGGTTTAGTCCACAGAAGCTCATCTGACGTTTGCGCAAACCAGAGGGTGACGCTACCTGCCATGCCACTTTCAATGCTGTCCTGATATTGGGGGCTGTTTGCCAATTCATCGAGCCCGAGCTCAATGGCTCCTGACTCAGGGTGCAATACCTTGATCCGCTTCCGCAGCCTCTGAAATAGCTCCCACTCGCGATACAAGTGGTTGAGGTGATCCACCGCAGCCCAGTGCTGATCGGCAACCTCGTCTAAATCAGCAGGCCAGTACGGCAAGCGATAAACAATCATGCGCCCCTCGCGCCCCCGAATGAATCGTCACGCCAGCCCGTCAGGGAAACGGGTTTTCGGGGATCAGCCTAGGCGCAACGAAAGCTAACTCTATGCGTGCCTGAACGGCAGCACCTCCGCACCTACCCGCAGCTTGTCCAGATGGTCCGCCCACAGCTGCAGCATCTGCCGACGCTGGGCTAGGAACTCGGTGCGGTTGTAGGCGCGCCCTAGGCTGTCCTTGACGGCGTGCGCCAGCTGCGCCTCGATCACGGTTTCGGGCACATGCAGCCGTTCGGCCAGCATGGTGCGAGCCATCGCCCGGAAACCGTGGCCGGTCATCTCGTCCTTGGGGAAACCCATGCGGCGCAGCGCTGACAACACGGCGTTATCACTCATGGGCCGCTCACCCGTGCGCGGACTGGGAAACACGTATCGGCCGTGCGCGGTCAGAGGCTGCAGCTCGCGCAAAATCTCCACCGCCTGTGTCGAGAGCGGCACCAGATGAGGCACCCCGTTGGCCTTCTCCGCCTTGCTGCGCTTCATGCGCTCCGAGGGGATCTTCCACTCGGCCGCGTCCAGATCGAACTCGGCCCATTCGGCCTTGCGCAACTCGCCGGGCCGCACGAACACCAGCGGCGCCAGCTTCAGGGCGGCGCGGGTGGCGGGCATGCCCTCGTAGTCGTAGATGGCGCGCAGCAGCTGGCCGGCGCGTTTGGGGTCGGTGATGGCGGCGCGGTGTTTGACGTTGACGGGGGTCAGTGCGTCCCTGAGATCAGCGGCATGGTCACGGGCGCATTTGCCCTCGGCAATGCCAAAGCGGAACACTTGCCCGCAGGCCTGCGTGATCCGGTGCGCGGTTTCGATGGCGCCGCGGGCTTCCACCCGGCGCAGACAGGCTAGCAGGTCGGGGGCCTTCACGTCAGCAATGGCCATGCGCCCGATCCAGGGGAACACGTCTTGCTCCAGCCTGATGCGGGTGCGCTCGGCGTGGCCGGCGCTGACCTTGTTTTCGTGGATGGTCGAGAGCCATTGCCTTGCCACCGCCTCGAAAGAGTGCAGCGGTGGCGAACCGGCGTCCGCCCGCTCGGTTTCCTCGCGCTGGCGCAGCTGCTCGGCCTTGGCCTGCTGGCGCACGTCGCTGGGGTCGGTGCCTGCACTCACCAGCTTGCGGGCCTCGTCGGCCTTGCTGCGGGCCAGCGCCAGGGTGGTATCGGGATAGGTGCCCAGGCTCAGGGTCTTGCGCTTGCCGCCAAAGCTGTAGTCGAAGCGCCAACCATGCGAGCCGCCCTTCACGAACAGCAGCAGGTACAGCCCTGCACCGTCGTTCAAGCGCTTGCGCTCGTCGCCGGGCTTGATGGCCTTGATGGTGGTGTCGCCGGGGATCAGACTGCGCGCCATGCAGTAACTTTCGCGATCCAGTAAGCCCGATTGTGCGGTTACTGCGGAAGTTACTGCAACTTTTGCCCGGTCAGCCCCGAAAGTTACTGCACTACGGCGGACAAAGAAAAAGGCCCAAGTCGTTGATTTACTTGGGCCTTATGCACTTCAGCGAACCTCGCTGAACTCTGTAATGGTGGAGCCGGGGGGAATTGAACCCCCGTCCGTCAGCCATCACCGGGCAGATCTACATGCTTAGCCGGCTGATTTGAATCTCACGAGAAGGGTCGCGCAGTGGCACGCTACCCTTCCCGCCAGTCACTTAATCTCGCCCTGCACCGAGTAACCCGGCGCAGAACCAGCCAATGTGAATGACTTCTCAGCTTTCCGTCTTGCGACTTGAGCCCGGCCCATTGGCCTGCCGTTGAGAAGCTCAACTGCAATTAAGCAGCGAGTGCGAACGTAGAGTCGTTTGCAGTTACTTTGTTTCCAGTGGTTTTACGAGCGAACTGGTGCTCGGCATGCCCCACTCCGGATCCGCACCCACGTCGAAACCAAGTCGGCCCCAGAGAAGCTCTACATTATGCCTGCTGCAGCAATTTCAAGAGGGCCAGCGGTTCATCAATGATGAAATCCGCGCCCCAGGCGTCCACACGGCCGCCTTGCCCCAGATAGCCCCAAGAGGCCGCCACGGTGAGCATGCCGGCGGCGCGGCCGGCCAGGATGTCGCGCTCGTCATCGCCCACATAGGCGCAATGCTCGGGCGCCACGCCGATGCGGCGCGCGGCCTCCAGCAGCGAACCCGGGTGCGGCTTGGCATGCGGGGTGGTGTCGCCGCCCACCACGGCACCGGCCGCCTCGGCCAGGCCGAGGGCGCGCGTCATGGGCAGCGCAAAGCGCTCGGCCTTGTTGGTGACGATGCCCCAGGGCAGATTGAGGGCACGCAACTGGGCCAGCATCGGCGGCACATCGGCAAAGACCGCGGTTTCCTGCAGCATGCGGCGTTCGTAACGGCCCAGGAACTCGGCCTTGAGGCTTTCAAAGTCCTCATGCGCGGGCGTCACCGCCAGCGAGACACCCAACATGCCGCGCGCGCCCGAGCCCACCATGGGGCGCAACAGTTCGTAGGCCAGCGGCGCCAGGCCGCGCTCCGCTCGCATCTCGTTGGCGGCACCGGCCAAATCGGGGGCACTGTCGATCAGCGTGCCGTCGAGGTCGAACAGCACGGCGCGCAGCAGGCGCGCGGGCGCGAGCAGCGGCTCGGCCATCAGTTCCAGGCTCATAGAGGGCGGCGGCAGGCGATCATGTAGTTCACATCGGTGTCGCCACCGATGCTGTAGCGCTGGGTCAAGGGGTTGTAGCCCAGGCCCTTGGCGCTGTGCAGTTCCAGACCCGCATCGCGACACATCTGCGCCAGCTCGGCCGGCTTGATGAAGCGCGCGTATTCATGCGTGCCGGCCGGCAGCATCTTGAGCAGGTATTCGGCGCCCACGATGGCCAGCATGAAGGCCTTGAAATTGCGATTCAAGGTGGAGAGAAACACCCAGCCTCCCGGCTTCACGAGCGTGCCGAGGGCACGCACCACCGATGCGGGATCGGGCACATGCTCGAGCATCTCCATGCAGGTGACGGTGTCGAACTCGCCCGGGCGCTGCTCGGCCAGGGCCTCGACGGCAATCTCCTGGTAGTTGACGTTCTCGGTGCCGGCTTCCATGGCGTGCAGCTGGGCCACGCGCAGCGGCTTGGTGGCGAGGTCGATGCCCAGCGCGATCGCGCCCTTGCGCGCCATCGAGTCGGTGAGGATGCCACCACCGCAGCCCACGTCCAACACCTTCTGCCCAGCCAGCGGGCTGAGCGCGTTGATCCAGTCCAGACGCAGCGGATTGATCTGGTGCAGGGGCTTGAATTCGCTCTCGGCATCCCACCAGCGGTGGGCCAGCTCGCTGAATTTGGCGAGCTCTTGGGGGTCGGCATTCGTCATGGGTGGGGATGGTAGCGCAAGGCGGAAATGAAAAAGCCCCGCTGAGCGGGGCTTTGCATCGCAGCTGCGCGCCAGGCGCAGCGGGGATGATTACTTGTTGCGCGTACCAACCACTTCGATCTCGACGCGGCGGTTCTTGGCGCGACCTTCGGTGGTCTTGTTGTCGGCCACGGGCTGCTTCTCGCCCTTGCCTTCGGTGTAGACGCGGTTCTTTTCCACGTTCTTGGACACCAGATAGGCCTTCACGGCTTCGGAGCGGCGCACCGACAGCT
>Ga0208398_100397_pt1 | contig 31858 bp, 24 predicted proteins | sample LakWasMe79_HOW10_2_FD_183905 | JGI IMG/M metagenome (GOLD analysis project Ga0208398, IMG submission 183905) | Freshwater sediment methanotrophic microbial communities from Lake Washington under simulated oxygen tension - Sediment Metagenome... | ecosystem: Environmental > Aquatic > Freshwater >...
ATTTCTTTTTTTCTTACCAATGGATTATTGGAATTACAAACCAAAACCAGCTCATCCCTAATGAATTGTGTATATTTTATGGATTGATTTTTGGACTGCCCTTCCACAATTCCAATTTCAATTTCCTTATTGATTAAGGCATTTTCAATTTGCTCGGTATTTCCATTCAGCAGATTCACTTTGACAGACTCCAGTTTTTGATGAAAGCGGGCCAAAAGCGGCGGAATAATATATTGAGAGATTGTTGTACTAGCTCCCAACCGCAGCAAACCTTTACGTTCATTGATAAACGTACTCATATCAAAGTCAATTTCCCGGTAAATTTCGAAGATATTTTTGGTATGCTTCAACAACACTTCTCCGGCATTGGTGAGCGCTATTTTGGAACCGTTTCTTTCAAAAAGCTTGATTTTATATTCTTCTTCCAATTCCTGAATGTGCTTGGAAATTGCAGGCTGAGTAATAAATAATTCGGAGGCCGCTTTGGTAAAGCTTAACCGCGTAGCGACAGTGAAAAATACTTTGAGTCTGAAATCCATATTTATCAGCTTTTATAGTGATTAGCAACTAGTCAATGGAGAATTAGCATAAATTGAAAAACTCAATTCAAAAAATTAAAGCATCCCGTTATACTTTCTCACAAACCATTCCGCAGAAAGAAAAACAGCAATCAAAACCAGCAGCCATTTCCAGTCAATCAGAGGGGATTTGGTCACAATATCTTTTTCAACCGCTTTATATTCCTCGTTTTCCAAAAGTGTCTTTATCAGCGCATCAATCTGATTCGGATAAAAAGCTGTTCCTTTTGTTTGTGATGCTAATTGCTTTAATTTTTGAACATCCGGATTTACAAATTGCTTTTCAATATCAAAATCCAAAATTTCAAAATGTCCGGAATAAGACGTTTTTGAATTCAGTTCTTTAACTGAAAAATTATAACTCCCGGCTGGAAGCCCGTCAAGATTTACTTTGTAAATATTATTCCCTTTCAAAAGATCATAATTCTTTGTTTGCTTTGTCTTGGCATTCGTCACAGCAATTGTCAGACTTGCTTTTTCATCAAAATCATAATTTTTATTGAAATACTGAGCTGTGATTTCAATAGCTTCACCAGTATTGTAAAAACTTTCATGATTGACAACCAATGATTTTTTGGCATTATTAGAAGCCAGATATTGTATTACCTTATTGATGAAAACATCATATTTTTCAAAAGACTGATTATCAACATGGCTTTGCATACGCCATTTCCAACTGTTTTCTCCAAATAAGTAAGCGGTTCTTTTTCCCTTGTTATCGGCAAAAGACAATAAAGGAGCTTTAGTGTCTATATTTCTGATTTTGGCTGAAAGCAATACATTAACCTCTCCATTTGAAGCAATCGAACCGTAATTATTCTGCAAAGGCGGCAAATTCTCAAAACCTAAATTATCCACTGCAAAAAGATTGAACTGCGAATCAAAATCTGCCAGATAATCTTCATCCTGACCGCTCATTTTAAAAACGAAATTATTCTGTACCTGATTCAAAAATGAAAAATCGGTAGCAGTTCCTGTTATAATAAACGTATTTAGATTGGCTTTTTTATTCGCTTCAAAAACCGATTTAAAAGCTGAAGTAGGCTGATACAAAACAAGCACGTTATAATCCTGCAATGTTTTGATATCGTTTGGTTTAACCAATTCTACTTTATGCTGTAAATTTGATTCGATTGCACTTTTTAAAGCACCAATATCAGGATGGTTAATCGCAGAAACTATTGCAACAGAAGTTTTTTGATCTATAACTTCAACAGCAAAATTCTTAATATTATTGAAAGTATTTTTTTCGCTTTCTTTGGACTCAATTTTCGCTTTATAAATTTGCAGGCCAACTTTATTGGCAGACAAAAGAATATTTACAACCGCTGTTTTCTTTGAAGGAGACAACGAAACATTTTCTTTATGCAGTACTTCATTGCTCTGAGATATACTAAAACTAGCCGTCACATTTTTATCCCCTGCATATTGCAAAAACACTTCAACCGGAAATTTATTCTTTAAAAAAGCATATCTGTTAACATTCAGCTGATTGATTTTTAAATCAAAAACTTTGGTTGTATCACCCAAAATCAAAGGGTAAACCTTATTATTTTCATCAAAGCTGTAAACATAATCGTTACCGGTTGTCTGATTTCCATCAGTAATAATCACTGTTGGATGAAAAGCAGTTTTATAGACACTCTTAAGATTTTTGGCCGTCAAATCCAAATTGGTTTGATTTCCATTAAAAGTCAAGCTATCCGACTGTTGAAAATCTGCATCAAAAAAATAGGACTGCACATCGAATTTTTCCTTAACAGCCGTGTTTGAAGATAATTTCTGAGTCAATTCAACTGCTTTTTCTTTGGCATTCAAAAAAGAAATTGAACTCGAATTATCAACTACTATAGGTAAAGGCGTTTTGATAATTTCCAGTTTGCTGGTTGAGATAATTGGATTTATCAAAAGCTGTAAAACCGAGAAAATAGTCAAAAAACGCAAAAAAGCCAAAAACAAATACACATTCGATTTGTTTTTGACTTTGTATAAATATTGAAAAAACGACAACCCTCCCGCTATTAATAAAGAAAGCAATAATAATAGAATCGTGTTTATTGTCATACTTGTTGATTAAAAGATTGAAAAAATTAAAAGATTGAAGAATTGCAAATCTTTATATCTTTCAATTATTAAATCATTAAATTATTTAGGTTAACATCCCTCCGCAAACATTCAAGACCTGTCCTGTAACGTAAGAACTCATATCAGAAGCAAGGAATAAACAAGCATTGGCAACATCTTCGGCAGAACCTCCGCGTTTCAATGGAATTCCTTCTCTCCATCCTTTTACAACATCTTCACTTAATTTTGCCGTCATTTCAGTTTCGATAAAACCTGGAGCAATAGCGTTGCAACGGATATTACGTGAACCCAATTCCAATGCCACTGATTTTGTAAAACCAATTGCACCCGCTTTTGAAGCCGCATAATTCGTTTGACCAGCGTTTCCGGAAACACCTACTACAGAACTGATATTAATAATTGAACCTGCACGTTGTTTCAGGAAAGTTTTTTGAATAGCTTTAGTCATATTAAAAACTGACTTCAAGTTAACATCGATAACCTGGTCAAAATCAGCTTCTGACATACGCATTAATAAATTATCTTTAGTAATACCGGCATTGTTTATCAAAATATCAACCGTTCCAAAATCTGCCAAAACAGCATCCACAAATTTTTGTGCTTCATTAAAATCGGCAGCATTGGATTGATATCCTTTGGCTTTTACACCCAAAGTATTCAATTCATTTTCCAGAGCCTGAGCAGATTCTACCGATGAACTATAAGTAAAGGCAACATTTGCTCCGTTTTTTGCAAAAACTTCGGCAATTCCTTTTCCAATTCCACGACTTGCGCCAGTAATAATGGCTACTTTTCCTTCTAGTAATTTCATATTTGTTAAAGTTATTTTTTAGATGTCATCCTGATTAATAACATTCGCCAAATATATAATAAAAATACGTAATGAAAAAAATTACATTTAGCCACGAATACACGAAATTTGATTTACAATCTTTGTCTAATTCTTTGCAGAACCAAGGTTTCTTATAAAAAATCATTCAAAAAAAAAAGCCTATTGCCTGCCTTTTAGCCCTGACAGAGCCGATATCCTCGCAGCGAAGCGAAGAGATAAAGGTGATGGCAGGAACCCATGCTTGCCTAAAAAACCTTATGTTTCGCTCCTGAAACATATTCTAATTCAGCTGTGAAGCCACAATAAAAACAACCGCCATCAAGGCCAAAAAAAGTCCGGCAATATTAAGTCTGGTAACTTTTTCCTTGAAAACAAAAATACCAACAAGAGTCCCAATAACGATAACTCCCATATTCATTCCTGCAAAAACAGTTGAAGGATTTTGGGAAAATGCCTTATGAGCTTTGAGATAGAAAAGTATATTTCCAAAATTGAAAATTCCCACCAAACCGCCAAAAATGATACTTTTGAAATCTATTTTGATTCTTTGAAAAAGCATTTCGTACCCATTGAAAAGCACCATTATAACAAGTGAAATCGAGAAAAGAACCAATAATGAAGTTGTAAAAGGAAGTGTAGATGTCAGCGCAATTTGCTTAAAAAGAAGATCGATTAGTCCAAAACCAAGCAATACCAGAGCCGGGTAAATCCATTTGTTTTCCTTGTTATCCGCGGGTTTGTCCAAAATAAGCACTATTGCCGGAAAACCAAACAAAAGCGCAGTCAGCTTGAGTCCGCTGAATTGCTCGCTAAAAAACAGCCAGGCTCCCAAAATGGAAATAATCAGCGATAACCGCTGGGCGACATCAGTTTTTACAATTCCCATATGTTTTATAGAGACTGCCAGAAAAAGAAATACCACCGGAAGCAAAATACCAAGCGGAATAAGTATTTCCCAAGGGGACGAATTATCTAAAACTGTTAAATCCGGTGCAAAAATGAAATAACACAGCGCTAAAGCAAAAACATAATTAAAGGCTACAATTTGTGCAGAAGGTATTTTATAAGTTCTGGAAATTTTGAAAATCACCCCCACTGTCACACTGCAAATCACACTCAGAATAAGAAATAACATAGTTCTCTTTTTTGTTTCCGCAAAAATACTATTTAAAGCCATAATAAGCATTAAATTCAAGCCTTAACAATTAGAATTCCTATTTATTGGAATTATTTTTAATCAATTTTATACTATTTTTAATATTATTTAAGTTCTATAAAACTAAATTGCACTAAAATAAACTGAAAATGGAGAACATAAAAATACTTTGGGTCGATGATGAAATCGATTTACTGAAACCACATATATTATTTCTGGAGAAAAAAAATTACAGTGTTACTACCTGCAATAACGGGCGTGATGCTATAGATATTTTTGAAGAAAACAATTTTGATATAGTTTTTCTGGACGAAAATATGCCCGGAATGAGCGGTTTGGATACTTTATCTGAAATGAAGGAAAAAAAATCTTCGGTTCCGATGATTATGATTACCAAAAGTGAGGAAGAGTACATCATGGAGGAAGCTATTGGCTCCAAAATCGCCGATTACCTTATTAAACCCGTAAATCCAAATCAGATTTTATTGAGTTTGAAGAAAAATCTGGATCATTCCCGATTGATTTCTCAAAAGACCACGCTGGATTACCAAAAAGAGTTTCGAAAAATTACCATGGAAATGGCAATGGTCAACTCCTATGAAGACTGGGTGGAATTATACCGAAAGCTTCTTTTTTGGGAACTTGAACTTGAAAATATCAATGACCAGGGAATGATCGAAATTTTGGAATCCCAAAAGGTGGAGGCCAATTCACAATTCGGGAAATATATTGAGCGTAATTATGCTGATTGGTTCCAACCCAAAGCGGACAAACCTATTCAGTCCCATAATTTATTCAAAGAACTGGTTGTTCCTGAAATTCTGAAGAGAGACAAACCGGTACTTTTTGTTGTAATTGACAATTTGCGCTACGACCAATGGAAAGCATTTGAAAGCGTAGTTGCCAATTACTACAAACTTGAAAAAGAAGTCCCTTATTTCTCTATACTTCCTACAGCAACTCAGTATGCCAGAAACGCCATTTTCTCAGGGTTGCTGCCACTTGAAATGGAAAAACAGTTTCCGCAATATTGGAAAAACGACCCGGAAGAAGGTGGCAAAAATTTATACGAAGCTGAATTTCTTACAGCACAGATTAAGCGCTTAAGACTTGACATCAAAGAAGATTATTTCAAAATCACCAATCTTGCCGGCGGAAAAAAACTGGCCGAAAGCTTCAAATCACTAAAAGACAACGATCTTGTGACTGTGGTTTATAATTTTGTTGATATGCTTTCACACGCCAAAACTGAAATGGATGTTGTAAAAGAACTGGCTTCTGATGATAAAGCCTACCGTTCCCTGACATTGAGCTGGTTCAAAAACTCTCCTTTACTGGAAATCATTCAGCAGGCACAAAAATTAGGCTTCAAATTAATTCTGACCACAGACCACGGTACAATTAATGTAAAAAACCCATCGAAAGTCGTTGGTGATAAAAATACCAGCTTGAATTTACGCTACAAAACAGGACGCAGCTTAACTTACGAACAAAAAGATGTATATGCTGTAAAAGAGCCTAAAAATATTGGTTTGCCTGCCATAAATATGAGCAGTTCATATATTTTTGCAAAAAATGATTTGTTTTTAGCTTATGTAAACAACTACAATCATTATGTGAGCTATTACAAAAACACGTATCAGCACGGCGGAATCTCACTGGAAGAAATGATTATTCCGTTTTTGGTTTTCAATCCGAAGTAAAAAAGTGACAGTAAACAGCTTTTAATAATTCAACAAGACCTAACAGATTTTGAAAACCTGTTAGGTCTAAAAATATAATCAAAACCACAATTTTATAAAAATGGCCATCACATTTTCGATAGAACAGCTTGCGGCTGTTGCCCAGCAAATTTTAGATCAAAATCCAAACAAAGTAATCCTTTTCAACGGGGAAATGGGTGTTGGAAAAACAACCTTAATCAAACAGCTTTGCAAAACACTGGGTGTACAGGACGCTACCAGCAGTCCTACTTTTTCTTTGGTTAATGAATATCAGGCTGACAACAATCAAACTGTATATCATTTTGATTTTTACAGACTGAACAAGGAAACTGAAGCTTTGGATATGGGTGTAGATGATTATTTGTATTCCGGAAACTGGTGTTTTATAGAATGGTCTGAAAAAATCGCTAATTTGATTCCGCTACAGCATACCGTAATTAACATTAAATTGTTGCCAACCGGAGAGCGTTTATTAGAACTAAAATAATTTGAATAATGAGTATAGATGCCGATAAAGTCGAAATCATCCCTTTTTCAATTGAATTGAAGGAACCAATCAAAACCTTAAACTTAGAATGGCTTCACAAATACTTCAAGGTGGAGCCTAAAGATGAAAAAGTTCTATCCAATCCTCAAGGTGAAATAATAGACAAAGGCGGAATGATTTTTTATGCCCGATACAATAATAAAATTGTGGGTACGGTTTCTTTATTAAAAATCGACAACACCACATTTGAATTGACAAAAATGGCTGTATCTGATGGAAATCAAGGATTAGGTATAGGTAAAAAACTTATGAAACATTGCATAAATGGAGCCAAAGAAAAAGGAATTCAAAAACTGATACTGTATTCCAATCGAAAATTACTTCCTGCAATACATCTATACGAAAACTTTGGCTTTATAGAAATTTCTCTTGAAGAAGGTGTTTATGATAGAGCCGATATCAAAATGGAGAAAATTTTGTCCTGATAATACTTTCCACAGACAATATAAATAAGCCACTAGACAAACCCATCATTTATCGACGGTATGAATTAGACACTAGCAAAACATTATACTTTGAATCTTTTTTGTAAATTGTACCACTAATTACATGAAATCAATGTCTCTAAGTCCATTCACAAAAGAACAATTACTGCCTCTGGAAGAAAAACTGGAAATTGCAAAACACAAAAGCCAACTTTTTATAGGAATTCCAAAAGAGAACAGTTACCAAGAAAGACGCATTTGCCTTACACCCGATGCAGTGAATTCCCTTACCTATCAAGGACATAGAGTAATGATTGAATCAGGAGCAGGAGTAAGTTCCAGCTACAGCGACAAAGAATACAGTGATGCCGGAGCAGAAATCACACAGGACACCAAAAAAGTTTTTGGCTGTCCCATGATTTTAAAAGTAGAACCGCCGACTGTTGCCGAAATTGAAATGATGAATCCAAAAACCATTTTACTGTCGGCCATTCAACTAAAAACTAGAAAAAAAATATACTTCGAAGCTTTATCTAGAAAAAAAATAACCTCGCTAGCTTTTGAATACTTAAAAGATACTGACGGCTCTTACCCTGCTGTAAAATCATTGAGCGAGATTGCAGGAACAGCTTCCATACTGATCGCCGCCGAGTTAATGATTACCAATGAATTTGGTAAAGGATTACTGTTCGGCAACATAACAGGAGTTGCCCCTACTGATGTGGTAATACTTGGAGCAGGTACTGCCGGAGAATTTGCTGCCAGAACAGCTTTAGGACTTGGAGCCAGCGTAAAAGTTTTTGACAACTCGATAACCAAATTACGACGCTTGCAAAACAATCTGAACCAACGCATTTTCACCTCTACCATTCAGCAGAAATCATTGCTAAAGGCACTTAGACGCTGTGATGTAGCCATTGGTGCCATGCGCGGACTGGAGCGTTGCCCGGTAGTCGTGACCGAAACCATGGTTGAGCATATGAAAAAAGGTGCCGTAATTGTTGACATCAGCATCGATACGGGAGGCTGTTTCGAAACATCCGAGGTTACCACCCACGAAAAACCTACTTATATTAAACACAATGTACTGCACTATTGTGTTCCCAACATCCCTTCCCGTTACTCCAAAACGGCTTCGCTTTCCATAAGCAATATCATCACTCCTTATTTACTGCAGATTGCCGAAGACGGCGGTATCGAAAGTGCCATCCGCTGTAATGCAGGACTCAAAAACGGCGTTTACCTCTATCACGGAATTCTAACCAACAAAGCAATTGGGGATTGGTTCGATTTGCCGGATAACGACATCAATTTAATTGTTTTTTAACTAAACTTTGCCCTACCTTTGCCGAAAAATTAAAATATGAAATAAGCATAAATTTCAATAGGTTGTTAATACCAAAAGTAATTATGCAAATTACATATGACCAATAAAACAATAAATATTAAATATGAATTTCATACATCGTTTTGCTTACTATCTTGTAGGTTTGATAATGGGTTTATTTGTCGTAGCTGCCATATTCAGCGGAAAAGACACCCGTTGCAATTATTTTCCAAATGCCAGAGTTTTGAATGATTTAAGTACGAAACCTTTTTTCTATTCTGATAAAGCATCCCTTATTTTATCACAAAAATGGATTGATACAACCGATATCAAAAACACACTTAAAGTAGGTGATGTTGATTTTGACAAAAGCAACATTCCTTGTAAAAAAGGAAAATTATACGTTATTGAAGGCAAAACAAAAAAGAATCAGGAAATCATAATCAAAGTGATTAACTACGAAAACAAAGCGGTTCTCGAAGACATCACAAAAAAATAAGTTTACAAAACTCTTCCTCGCGAAGAGTTTTTTTTACCCCTAGTAATACCTAAAATAAAAATCTGAAGGAGCGAAAGAATAGGCTTTTTCAGCAATTATGGATTCCCGTTATCCGTTGCAATCTTGTGACCCTCTCATCTTTTGGGACGAGACGGTTCACAAGGATTTTCACTTCTACCGGGGCTAAAGAGCCGGCATTATTGCTTTTTTTGAAACATTTCTAAAAACTTTTTCGCATAAAAAAACCATAACTCAAATCTTGAATTATGGTTTTAAAAATATTCATTAGAATCAATTATCGTTGTGCCAAATAAGCCAAAACGTTTTTTTCGATTCTTTCATTAATACTTGAAATATCAGCTTTCACAAATTTTTCACCGATAATGTTTTCATATAATTCTATATATCTATCTGAAACAGTTTCTATATATTCATCAGTCATATTTGGAATTTGCTGCCCTTCCTGACCTTGAAATCCGTTTTGAATCAGCCAACGTCTCACAAATTCTTTTGACAACTGCTTTTGTTCTTCTCCGTTTTCCTGTCTTTCCTCATATCCTTCTGAGTAGAAATAACGGGAAGAATCCGGAGTATGAATTTCGTCAATCAAAACAATAACACCGTCTTTTGTTTTCCCGAATTCGTATTTGGTGTCCACCAAAATCAAACCACGGCTTGCTGCAATTTCAGTTCCTCTTTGAAACAAAGCACGAGTATATTTTTCCAAAACCAAATAATCTTCTTCAGTAACAATACCGTTAGCCAAAATAGCTTCTCTTGAAATATCAGCATCGTGTTCTCCGTTGTCTGCTTTAGTAGTCGGTGTAATGATTGGTTCCGGGAATTTATCGTTTTCCTTTAAGCCTTCTGCCATTGTAACACCGCAAATTTGTCTTTTGCCTTGAGCGTATTCACGCGATGCATGTCCTGAAAGGTAGCCGCGAATCACCATTTCTACTTTGAAAGGCTCACACAAATGACCGACAGCCACACTAGGATCAGGAGTTGCAATTAACCAATTCGGCACAATATCCTGAGTCAATTCCATGAATTTTGTAGCAATTTGATTCAAAATCTGCCCTTTGTAAGGAATACCCTTTGGCAAAACTACATCAAATGCAGATAACCTGTCAGTAGCTATCATTACAAGTAAATCATCATTGATATTGTAAACTTCCCTTACTTTTCCACGATAAACTGATTTTTGATTCGGAAAATTAAAATTGGTAGTGGTAATTGTATTGCTCATTAGTAGTGTGTTGTTATTTTTATGGATGCAAATTTAAAACTAATTAATAGAGAACGCAAGGAAAACAAAAAGTTCTATTTATGACGCAAAAGTCCTTTTCCTGAAGCTTTAACTGATGCCCTTAGTGCACTTAACGAAGTCTCTTTCAAAATTTCCACCTTTTGTATCGGAACTATATATATGCTTCCATTCCCTTCTGGATTAGGAATATTCACAACCGCATTTCCGTTTTCGTCCTGTTCTATCAAAAACCCGGGCTGTTTATAATCTCCAACTTGTATTAAGGCAGGCAGATCTGTTTCAATTTTTGGTTCATCCACCAATTGTTTTTTGGCTATTTCTTTATGTTTCTCGTAACCTGGAATTACTTCTTTAAGTTTGGCATCAATTCCATCACTCAGTCTTTGAAAAAAAGCCAATCGCACCAGATAACCACACACATACACAAAAATCACCAAAATTAATGCTCCTACAAAATCTGCCGCATGAGACCCCATTATTTTATCAAAACCAATCATTTTGGCAATACCTCCTCCAAACTTAGCAAAGTAACCAAAGACTTTTTTAATTAAAATCAATAAAATCAAAAGAGGTAACAAGAACAAAACCCCTGAAATACAGTTTTCTTTAACTTTTTCAAAATAACCAGTCATATCTATTTTATATTAAGATGAAACACTAACTCCTTCTAAAACTGCAGTCAAATATTTGGCAACACCATCTTCATTATTTGTTGAAATCACTTCAAGATGAGGCAATTTGCTTTTTAAATTTTCCGGTGCATTCCCCATAATCAATCCTATTCCAGCCGCGTCCAGCATTTTTTCATCATTGAAACCATCCCCAAAAGATATGACTTCATCAAAAGAATACCCTTCTTTTTCCAGAATCTTTGCAATAGCAACACTTTTATCTACTGACTTGTCCATAAATTCAAGACAAATGGGTAAACTAAAAGCATGGTGAATAACCTCGGAATGATTTTCGAGAATTCGATTTTTAAGTTCCACCAATTTTTGATGGTCGTCATGCGTAAAAAAAATCTTTATGGCATTATAATCATCCAATTCGGCAAAATCTACCACTTCGGGAGGATAAGCAAGGTCTTTCTGAAAAGCATTCAGTTTTTTATTGGTTTTAGAGGTTTGCCATACTGTCTCTTTGAATAAAACAGTAGTAATTTCAGGATCGATATCCAATGATAATATCGATTTGACAGCATCTCCTTTTAAATTAAAAGAATACAAAAGCTCTTTTTCGGGCGAATGGATTCTTGCTCCGTTTGAAGTAACCAAATAAACAGGCAGCTCCAAACTGCTGATTATTGCCATTGCATCCATATGATGACGGCCGGTTGCTACAATAATAAGATAATCCTGCTTGTGTAATTCCTGAAAAACAGATTTGGTATAGGCTGATATTGTATGGTCTGAGTTGAGTAAAGTACCGTCTAAATCACTAATTACAACTTTTATTTTCTTCTTCGACATTTTATATTCCGGTTTCATTTTATAATATCCCAAATTTATTGCATTTCAACAAGATACCAAAAAAAGTTACTCATATATAAACTGCTTTTAACTTAATTATATCGATATGTTAACTTTAATTTGAAAATCAAATACAAAACTGAGAATCTTCTGCATTTTACAAAGAAAAAGGAGAATCTCATTGTTGAGCTTCTCCTTTTAAAATTTTATTTTATCATTAAATCTTTAACTAGATTAAACACTTTGATTTAATAATCATTATTTTCAATTTGTTTATAAGCATCGATTACTTTTTTAACCAGTCTATGACGGACAATATCCTTATCATCCAAATAAATGATTCCAATTCCGTCAATATCCTTCAAAACAAGCAAAGCTTCTTTAAGTCCGGAAATTGTTCTTCGAGGCAAATCCACCTGACCAGGATCACCCGTAATCATAAACTTGGCACTTTTTCCCATACGCGTCAGAAACATTTTCATTTGCGAATGCGTCGTATTTTGTGCTTCATCCAAAATTACAAAAGCGTGATCTAGAGTTCTCCCGCGCATGAAGGCCAAAGGCGCTATTTGAATAATTCCTTTCGAGATATAATCTTCCAGTTTTTCGTTGGGCAACATATCCCTTAAAGCATCATACAAAGGCTGCATGTATGGATCCAGCTTTTCTTTCATATCCCCGGGAAGAAAACCAAGATTTTCTCCTGCTTCTACTGCTGGTCTTGTCAGAATAATACGCTTGACCTGTTTTTCTTTTAATGCCTTGACTGCCATTGCAACCCCTGTATAGGTCTTTCCGGTTCCGGCAGGCCCAACAGCAAAAACCATATCATTTTTATTCAACGTATCGACAAGCAACTGTTGATTTGGAGTCATCGCTTTGATGATTTTCCCTCCTACACCATGAACTAATATTTTGTCATGGTCAAAAGTTCTTCTATCATCCTGATCATCACTCTGAATCACTCTTTCGATTACATTATCGTCAATGGTATTGTATCGGGTGAAATGCAGCATCAAACGCTGAAAACGCTTTTCAAATTCGTCTAAAACATCTTTATCCCCAAAAGCTTTAAGAGTAGTTCCTCTTGCGACAATTTTTAGTTTCGGATAATATTTTTTAATTGACTCTAGGTGTGAGTCCTGAGTACCCCAAAAGTCTTTTGGAGCAATGTCGATGAGCTCAATGATTCTTTCGTTCAAAATAAGAAGTTTTTAAGTTAATAAATTGAGTTAAATCAATTTCAATATTTACGCTGCAATCCTTCCATCGCAGTTTTTAATTTCTAAATCGGTAAATAATACTAAAAAACATCTTTCTAGAATTTTGGTTGTTCTAGTTTTAAATTATACGTTGGCTTTTAATTTTTTAATCATAGATTCATTCAAAAAATCAGAAACTTTAATAGATAAAATTTCACAAAGATTGTCTTTAAAAAGCAACTCAATCTCAGTTTCCTTTCCATCTCTAAAAGTAAACGGCTCTATTTTTTCTTTTTCGGTTTGAGCTGACTCCTCAGAAAAACACGACTTATCTAATGTGGTATTTGATAAAACGTTCTGGCTAAAAGAATACAGACTGCAAAAGAAAAGAAAAAAAACAAAAATAAACTTAGACATAAATTTTGTTTTTAATTCTAATAATTCTGTTTAAATAAAGTATAAAATACTTTAGATTTGCATTTCTCAAATTTAATAAAAAATAAGTTTCGGTCGCTGCAAAACCCAATAGTTATAAACAATTTTATGTCAATAATTACCCTTACTACCGATTACGGCTTGAAAGACCACTTTGTTGGTTCTTTGAAAGGGAAAATATTATCTGAGTATTCTGACGCTGTAATTATTGACATTTCACATTATATTGATCCATTCAACACAGTTGAAGCCAGTTATATCATATCGGCTTCCTATAGCAGTTTCCCAAAAGGAACGGTACATATTATTGGAGTCGATTTAGAAGCCAATAAAGAGAATCAACACATTGCTATGCAATGGGACGATCATTTCTTTATTGCTTCGGACAATGGTATCTTAAGTATGCTTTCGCAAAAAATAATTCCACAAAAAATAGTTGCTATTACTATTCACGACCGGTTGCACAATGATGCTACCGATCTGGATGTTTTTGTCAAAGTAGCCTGCCATATTGCAAAAGGGGGTGTTCTTAATATTATTGGTAAAGAAATAAAAAGTCTGAAACAAGTAACCGATTTGCAAGTATCCCTTTCAGATGACGGGAATCAATTGAAAGGAAATGTAATCTACATAGATCATTTTGGAAATGTGGTGACCAACATTACCAAAAAGCAGTTTTTGGAAGTTGTCAAAGGGAGAGATTACGAAATTGTATATCGAAACCAAACCATTAAAACTATTTTACCATATTATTCTGCTATAGCAAGTTCAGACAAATATCCGGTAAAATATTATGAAGGTCAAAAATTAGCCATTTTTAACGAGGCAGGGTTTTTAGAAATTGCCATTTTCAGAAGCAATCCATTAACTGTGGGTTCTGCCAGTACCTTACTCGGACTAAATTATAGAGATGTAGTTTCGATACAATTTAAGAATTGATATTTTAATTAAAAAAAAATTACAAGCAATGTTTGTACGAATAGTAAAACTGAGTTTTCATGAGGAAAACATTCCTGCATTTTTGGAAAACTTTGAATTAATGAAAGAACAAATTCGAAATGCTCCCGGAAACCGTTTTTTGGAACTGTATCAGGACAAAAACAATAAAAGTATTTTCTTTACCTACAGCTATTGGGAAACGGAAGCTGATTTGGAAAATTACCGAAACTCAGAACTTTTCGATAACGTCTGGACATTTACCAAACAATTATTCAATGCAAAACCGGAAGCATGGAGCGTTGATAAATTAGTAAGCTTAGCTTAATCCAAACTTAAACTTGAAACAAATAACAAAACAAATAAATTAATGAAGTCAATCGTATTTCGCGAAATAAAATCCTTTTTCGGTTCGCCGATCGGATATTTGGTAATTGCCCTTTTCCTTATTGGAAACGGATTATTTCTTTGGGTTTTCGAAGGTGATTACAATATTTTAAATACCGGTTTTGCCGATTTAACTCCTTTTTTCACTTTGGCTCCCTGGATCTTAATATTTTTGATTCCGGCAGTAACGATGCGTAGTTTTTCGGATGAAAAGAAACAAGGCACACTTGAATTATTGCTTACAAAACCCATCAGTATTTGGGAGATTGTAAACGGAAAATTCCTAGGAGCTTTTTTATTGATACTGATGGCAATTATCCCTACGCTCATTTATGTAGAAGTCGTTTGGAATTTGGGCTCGCCCGAAGGAAATCTTGATATGGGAAGCACTATGGGGTCTTATTTTGGATTGATGTTCTTAATAGAGGCTTATTCAGCAATCGGGATTTTCACATCATCCGTTTCAGAAAATCAGATTGTATCCTTTATCGTTGCAGTTTTTCTGTGTTTCTTTTTCTATTTTGGATTTCAAAGTTTAGCTTCTGTTTTGCCAAGTTTTTCTTCATTTATTTCTTATTTCGGAATGCAGGATCATTACAAGAGTATGAGCCGTGGCGTTATTGATACTAGAGACGTAATTTATTTCATCAGCATTACCGTTCTGTTTCTTTCTTTCACAGTGTTTAATTTAAAATCTATTAAATCGTAATGAAAGCATTCGATATAAAAAATACCAAATCGGTATTGATCACAGTTGCGGTTGTATTTCTTTTAAATATAGCAAGTAATTTCTTTTTTCACCGTTTTGATTTAACCCAAGATCATCGCTATACCCTCTCTCCTACTACTTTAAAGATTCTTAAAGACGTTAAGAATCCATTGTCCATCAAAATATATCTGCAAGGAGAATTACCAGCAGAATTCAAGCGCTTACAGTTAGAATCCAAACAGCTTTTGGAAGAATTTCAGGCTTACAATTCTAATATCATCATCGAATTTGTGGATCCTTTGGAAAACAAAGACGAGAGTATGGATCAAATTAAGGAGTTGTATAGAAAGGGATTGACGCCAATAAATATAACGGTTGATGATAAAGGAAAACAGTCACAATCGATGGTTTTTCCTTGGGCAATTGCTGTCTACAATAACAAGGAGGTTAATATTCCTCTCTTGAAAAACATAATGGGAGCTTCAACCACTCAAAAGGTGATTGGATCTGTTCAGCACCTTGAATATTCTATTTCGGACGGAATCAATAAAATTTCAAAAGACAAACAAAAGAAAGTCGCCATCATCAAAGGAAATGGTGAACTGCAGGAACGCTACATTGCTAAATTCCTAATGCAGGTTCGCGAAAGCTATTTCATTGGACCGTTTACTTTGGATTCGGTTGCCAAAAATCCGGAAGGAACACTAAAATCACTGCAAAACTATGATTTAGCCGTTATCGCCAAACCAACCGAAGCTTTCACCGATGAAGAAAAAATGGTTTTGGATCAATTCATTATTCACGGAGGAAAAACCCTTTGGCTAGTTGAACAAGTCAATGCCGAAATGGATAGTTTATACAATCCTTCGGGAGCCACTTTGGCATTTCCAAAAGACTTGAATCTAAACGATATGTTCTTCAAATACGGAGTTCGCATCAACCCGGATTTAGTAAAAGACGAACAGGGAAGTCCAATAAAACTGGCCTCTGGCGAACAGGGAAGCGCAACTCAATATCAGGATTTCATTTGGAAATTTGCTCCGCAAGTGTATCCAACAAGCAAACACCCGATTGTAAAAAATCTGGGAGGCATCAAATTTGATTTTGCCAATGCGATGGACACTTTGAAAAACGGAATTAAGAAAACTGTTTTATTGCAGTCATCCGCCTATTCCAAAAAAATAGGAACTCCTGTACCAATCAGCCTGAACATGGTTTCTGAGCAGACTTCAACCTCTGATTACATAAACAAAGGAAATATTCCGATGGCAGTTTTACTGGAAGGAAATTTTCATTCGATGTTTGAAAACCGTGTTTTACCTTTTGAAGAAAAATCATTTGTTACCAAAGGAAAAGAAAGCAAAATGATTGTGATTGCCGATGGAGATATTATAAAAAACCAATTGGATAAAACAGGACAGCCTGTGGAATTGGGCTATGACCAGCGATCAGGGAACTTATATGACAACAAAGATTTCATGATGAATTGTGTCAATTATCTTTTGGATGATAACGGACTTATTAACATTCGAAGCAAGGATGTGGATTTGCCTTTATTGGACAAAGAAAAAGTGTATGAAAACTATACCTTTACACAGTTCCTAACTATCGGACTTCCAATCTTGATTTTGGTTGTATTCGGACTCGGTTTTACGTTCCTGAGAAAAAGAAAATACAGTAAATAGATGTTAATAAAAAATTTGGAATACTCGGATAGTTTACAATATATTTGTAAAGCCTATTCTAAATTTTAATTCAGAAAAAGCACACCATTAAAAACAAAACAATACAGATGAAATTTATAGTATCGAGTTCGTACTTATTAAAACAATTACAAGTTTTAGGTAGCGTTATCAACAGTAACAATACTTTGCCAATCCTGGACAACTTTTTATTTGAATTAAATAGTAATGAATTGACTGTTTCGGCATCCGATTTGGAGACTACCATGTCTGCAACGTTGTCAATCGACTCCACCAGTAAAGGAAGTGTTGCAGTACCAGCAAAATTATTATTGGAAATCCTTAAAACTTTTCCAGAACAGCCTTTAACTTTTACGGTAGAAGAAAACAGCACTATAGAAATCAGTTCCAATTCTGGAAAATATGCGTTAGCGTATGCTCCGGGAGAAGAATTTCCAAAATCTGTAAACTTAGATGATCCATCAGTAACACTTGTCCCTGCCGATGTTTTGGCAACAGCTGTAAGCAAAACCATCTTCGCTGCAGGAAATGACGATTTGCGTCCGGTAATGTCTGGTGTATTCTTCCAGTTTTCTCCGGAAGGTTTAATTTTTGTGGCAACTGATGCCCATAAATTGGTTAAATATGCACGTTCCGATGTGAAAGCATCGCAAGTGGCTGAGTTTATCATGCCAAAGAAACCTTTGAACATTTTAAAAAGTATCTTAAGCACATCTGATGCTGAAGTAAAAATAGAATACAACGATTCGAATGCTACTTTCTCTTTCGACAACTACATTTTATTATGTCGTTTAATCGATGGAAAATACCCAAATTATGAAGCGGTTATTCCAAAAGAAAATCCAAATAAATTAATGATGGACCGTTCTCAATTTTTGAGTTCAGTACGTCGTGTTGCGATTTTCTCCAACAAAACAACACACCAAATTCGTTTGAAAGTTGCCGGAGCCGAACTAAACATTTCTGCCGAAGATATTGACTATTCAAACAAGGCAGAAGAAAGATTAACTTGTGATTATCAAGGTGACGATATGCAGATAGGTTTCAACTCCCGTTTCCTTACCGAAATGTTGAACAACCTGCAATCAGACATGATTATGCTTGAAATGTCATTACCAAACAGAGCTGGAATCCTTACCCCTATTGATGGACTGGAAGAAGGCGAAACCGTAACAATGCTTGTAATGCCTGTGATGCTAAACAGCTAGTTACCTCCAAAATACTAAACTAACCAAAACCATTTTTATATTTGAAAAGCCAAAATTCCTAACCAGAGTTTTGGTTTTTTTTTGACCTCAGTGTGTGTCATTGCGAGGTACGAAGCAATCACGTATCGTACCGTTCCAACTGATTTACTTTACGTGCTTATACTCGTGAGATTGCTTCGTACCTCGCAAGGACTAAATAACCCCCATTTTCTGCATCAGGAAAGTGGCGCTTTTGTTTTGGCAGATGCCGTCACGGAGTTTATAATCAAAATGCAGTTCATTGTTGCTGATTTCTACTTCAAAGCATTTATTGGTTAGAATATCAGGATACTCATTTGTAGTAAGACAAACTTCTATGTCGTGTGTAGCGATGGCTCCAATTGCTTTTTTGGCAATTACTTTTTTCACTACTTCAATGGTTCCGTTTCGTTTATCATCGGAATTCGTGCCACGCAGGATTTCGTCCAGAAGAACAAAAGCAGGATTAGCTTCCAATTCGTCCATAATTTGCTTTAAACGCTTGATTTCAGCAAAGAAATACGATTCGCTGTCGGATAATGAATCAGATAATCGCATCGAAACTAAAACAGGTAAAGGATGCACATTTGCCTCGCTCGCACAAACTGCCGAACCCATTCCTGCAAGCACCATATTGATTCCCAAACTGCGCAGGAAAGTACTTTTTCCCGACATATTGGAACCCGTCAAAATCATAAACGACTGGGAATAAAACTGTACATCATTGCCTTTCCTTGTAACTGGATTCAACAAAGGATGACTCAACCCGGTGAAATCAATTTTATGGTTGGTATTTAATGCTGGATAAGCAAAATCGGTATTGTTATATGAGAAGTTAGCCAAACTGTTCAGCATTTCGAACTCCCCTATTACTTCCAGCCATTGTTCCAAGACGATTGCATGCTCCTTTTTCCAAGCCAATAAAAATCTCAGCACGTGAACATTGAAAAGAAACGTTCCATTAAACAATATAGCGGTCACAAAATTTCCGATACTGTCCATTTTGGAAAACAATTCGGCCAATTTCTCAATGTGAACACTGGATTTTTGGTCTTTAAAATTAAGTTTTTGCTGTAAATCAATTAATTTTTCGGACTTAAAATATTCATTTTCAATTTTTTGAAGCAACAAACCATATTGAGCAATAATCACATTGATATTGTCTGTTTGGGCAATTTCCATTTTGATTCTTTTTGAAAAATTTCCCAAAATCATCAAATTGCAAACAAACAAAAAGGACAAATAAGAAAGAAAAACAATATCTGAGGTTAACAAATAAACCAAAAAACAGCTTAAAAACAACCCTGGAAACAAATAGGAAATAAAAACAGCTCCTTTGGACAAAGCCTTGCTGTTGAAAACACTCCATTGCAGTAAGGTTTTATAATGAAATTCACTGTCCTGCCCTACTTTGGCGAAAGCCAAAAACTCCTGGCGCCAATTTAATTTTTCTTTTAATTCCTGTACAGCCTGCTGGTTTTTTACTATTTCTTCATTTGGCAAAAGTGTCAACAATTGTTTGGCTAAGGTCTTTTTTCCAACAAAAGTGGCGGTTCTATTCAGGTTTTGAAATAAGGAATGTTCTCCGAAAATATCCAAATCATAGGCATACGGATGATGGAAATCATTGAATTCAACTCCATTTTCAAAAGAGATTGATTTTCGTTTCAAATAATCAATTTCATTTTCGTTGATAGTAACCAGAGCCGTTTTTATCTTTTTTTGAAAAGACAATTTGGAATGGATTCGCATTAAAACAACAAAACCGGAAAATAGTAAAATTGCCATAATGACAAATACTGATTCTCCGGTTTTTATATAATAGAACAAGCTTACTAAAAACAATAATACACTTATAAGCCTTATAAAACTAATAGTATTGTATTTGGCATTGATTTTTTTTAATTCCTCAGAATAATTTTGACTATTGCTTTTATATATTTCCATCGTTTATTTTAATGATATACAAATGTAGGAAATCACAATTTCAATGACAATATCAATTACAATGGTAAAATCAATTCACAAATCTAAAATCTAAAGTCTGCAATCTAAAATCATTCCTCTTCGTGCATTGCCAATACAGGAACGATAGAAATATTGGATAGTTTTTGGGTCAGGCTTGGACTGAACAGCTCGGAGAAAAAATTTCGTTTATGGGTTATCATTGCCAAAATATCAACATTTCTATGAGATATAAAATCTAAAATGGTTTCTTTAACCAAATCACTATTTACAATTGAAAACTTAACGGGTTCATTTTCGAATTCTTTTTTCCATTGATTTATAGTTTCTTCTGTGACATCTGATTTATTGGTTTTGACATACAGACAATTTACATCTGCAAATGTTTTTTTTGCAATCTTGATGACTTGTTTCAACGGTGCTTTGTCTTTATCTCTAAATCGTGTGGTGAAACCAATAGTTTTAATCTTATCGAATTGAGCTTCAGCTGGTACACTAAGTACCGGGACATCTACAGTGGTTACCACTGCTCCTGTATTGGAGCCGACAAAAAAAGATTCCCAACCCGTCACACCGGAAGTTCCCATTACTACAAAGTCAATATTTTCTTCTTTAATGACCTTTTTAATAGCAAAAATCAAATCACCATCCATCAGTTTGTGGCTTAATTTGATATTATCGAGCCCTCTTTTACTGGCCAGTTCACGGAGTTTAGGAATTTCCTCTTTGAACATATCAAATTGTGCCAATTGTAAAGAATCAAAAATAGTATAGTAGTTGTCTGGAATAAATTGGTTGTCAACAATAGGCAGTTCGAAAGTATGCAGCAACAGAAGTTCTCCTTTTACAATTTTGGCAAATTCCAAGGCATGGATAAAAGCATTATTGGCTACTTCGGAAAAATCGGTGGGAAATAAAATCTTTTTCATTTTGAGTGAATTATGGGTTTATTTTTTTGACAAAAAGACTATGTTTACAAATTCATCACGCTTACAAAACCAGCCAAAAGTTCTTTTTTTCTGGTTATTTGTTTTTTAGCAGACTTTGCGTGAGGGATAGAAGGATGCTACCGAAGTAGCCCGGATAGCCCGACGCAGTTGAGCAAAGGGGCGAATAAGCGGTACTGAACATGAGCCCCATTGCTCAACTGAGGCACGCCCAAATTTTTAAAAACATATAATTTTAATGAACTGAGAGAATTGGGATATTGATATGAAATGTAAGCTTTTTGGAAAGGCTTACCTGAAAAAGTTTTTCGAAAAAGCCTCTGTGCCTTTCATGTATAGCTACCATATTTATCTTATTTTCTTCAATATAGTTTAAAATTACACCTTCAATATCAGTACCAAGAACGGAATGAAAAGTGATATTCTCCTCTTTGAAAACGTTCTTGAAATCGACCACAAAATCGTTATTGTAAACCGCGTGAGGCGGTTTTATGTTCAGGCAATCGATGTGCGAATGAAATACATTGGCTAAAGTCACCACTTTTTTTAAGGGTTCAATGTCACTCATGTGAAATCTTGTGCTGAATAATATTTTTTCGACTGGTACATAATTGCATTTTTCGGGGATTGCCAAAACTGTAACATTGCATTCATTCATTATTTTGGTAGCCACTGTTCCCAAAAAAACCTCCCGGAGATGAGTCACTCCTTTGGTTCCCATCACGATAAAGTCAATGTTTTCTTTTTTGGAAATTTTGACTACCTCATTCACCAAATACCCTTGTATGAGAACGTTACTCATTTTTATATGTTCCAGATTATTTTCTTCGGCTATTTTTCGCAAAACAGGAACTTCATCCTTATAATTTTCAAAATCACTTAATTCCTCATATTCATAAATATCATGCAGATAGATGGAAACATCCAGATAGGCCGGTGAATCCAATTCATAAACGTGCAACGTTATAATTTCGGCACCTATGGCATCGGCCAGTTTTAGAGCATAAATAAAGGCGTTTTTTGAAACTTCTGAAAAATCTGTCGGGAACAATATTTTTTTCATATCCTAGTTAATTTACTGAATATCAATTATCCACATAAAGTTACAAAACTTCTAAAAACAAAGCATGATAATTGTCATTTTGATTTCTATTTAATAAAAAAATAACATAAAATGCATAGATTCCTGAGACTTGCAGGCTGGCAAGTTTTGCTTACTTTTGCATAAATTTTTTGTTATGATTCAAAACGATTCTATAGTTGCCTTAGCCACACCATCAGGGGCCGGAGCCATTGCCGTAATTCGAATTTCAGGCGAAAACGCCATTGCTATAGGACAGTCGGTTTTTCAATCTATAAAAAACAAAGATTTAAGACAGCAAAAATCCCATACCCTTCATTTGGGACATATTGTTGACGGGCAAAAGGCATTGGATCAGGTTTTGGTTTCTATTTTCAAAGGACCAAACTCTTATACCGGTGAAAATACCATCGAAATTTCATGTCACGGTTCAACATACATTCAACAGCAGATTATTCAGCTATTGCTCCGAAAAGGATGCCGAATGGCTGATCCGGGAGAATTTACTTTGAGAGCTTTCCTGAACGGTAAACTTGATTTATCTCAGGCCGAAGCCGTAGCTGATTTGATTTCGTCTGACAATGAAGCCTCACATCAAATCGCAATGCAGCAAATGCGTGGCGGTTTCTCAAATGAAATTGCCAAACTTCGAGAGGAATTATTGAATTTTGCCTCGCTTATTGAACTCGAACTGGATTTTGCCGAAGAAGATGTTGAATTTGCCGACAGAACCCAATTCCATGAATTATTGAACCGAATTGAATTTGTTCTTAAGCGTCTTATTGATTCATTTGCCGTTGGTAACGTTATCAAAAACGGTATTCCTGTTGCTATTGTAGGCGAACCCAATGTGGGGAAATCTACTTTATTGAATGCTTTGTTGAATGAAGAGCGCGCCATAGTTTCGGAGATTGCAGGGACAACCCGTGATACAATCGAAGACGAACTTGTAATAGGAGGAATTGGCTTTCGATTCATCGACACTGCTGGAATCCGTGAAACCGCCGATGTGGTTGAAAGCATCGGAATAAAAAAAACTTTCGAAAAAATAGATCAGGCACAAGTTGTAGTCTATTTGTTTGATGGTTTGAAGTTTCAAGTTTCAAGTTCGGAATTTGTTTCAGAAATAGAGCAAATTAAAAATAAATATCCTTTAAAACCATTGCTGATTGTAGTTAACAAAAAGGATATTTTATCTCATGATGAAGTCTTAAACATAACAAATAAGCTTAAAAATTTAAATGCTAAGCTTTTATTAATTTCTGCTAAAGAAAAAATTGGTGTCGATGATTTAAAAAATGAATTGCTTTCTTTTGTGAACACCGGCGCACTTAGAAATAATGAAACAATAATCACTAATACAAGACATTATGATTCATTATTAAAAGCTTTAGACGAAATCCAAAAAGTAAAATTCGGACTGGAAACCAACTTATCCAGCGACTTGATGGCTCTTGATATCCGCGAAGCTTTGTATCAATTCGGGATGATTACAGGACAGGTTACTAATGACGAATTGCTGGGAAATATCTTCGCTAATTTTTGTATTGGAAAATAATTAACGAAATTTTAATATTTTTAGTTAATTTCATATTAAAATACAAGCTAAAAATCCTACTTATTTCACTCTAAAATCCTCTTTCTGAACCATAATGCACCATAAAAGAAAAATATGTTTTATGTGTCTGTTTGGGGCAAATAACGGCCCTTAAATGCTCTTAATATCATCAAAAACGAACAAAATTATAGGATGCCGTATTAAAATCTGTATATTTCGCTTCAAGAGAAGTAACCCAAAAAAATGGTCGATGCCTATTCAGAATTGAGAGATTGCTTTAAACCAATTTACCCTTATATTTGAAAAAGGCTCCGATTATAAAACGAAGCCTTGACTTTTCAACTTACACACTTTATAGGACAATGCCCATTCGAACAATAAGGAGTTTAATGGTTTTTATTTTGTAGCATGTATGATTTTTCTATTGCTGTTTTTTTTTGTCCGTAATCTATTGTTTACCAAAAGAACAGACTAAATGCGACTGAACTAAATATAAAAATAGTCATAAAAAAAGCTTGTAACCGAGATTTAAAATCCTGTTACAAGCGTTCTTTATTTTAAAAATGACACTACTTCAAACTGGCAGTGTTTTTCAATTGAGATTGTTTATTGCATTGAAACAATTACAAATTCGCTTCTTCTGTTTAGCTGATGTTCTTCTTCAGTGCAAGTCACATTATCAGAACATTTATTTATCAATTGGCTTTCTCCGTACCCTTTGCCCGTAAGTCTGGCGGTGGCAATTCCTTTTTTATGAAACCACGCAATAGTTGCCTTGACTCTTCTATTGGACAAAATCATATTGTACTGTTTCGTTTGCCTGCTGTCAGTATGGGAACGAACATCTATTTTCATCTTTGGATACTGTTCCAATACTGCCAAAACTTTTTCCAACTCAAAGGCGGCGTCCTTTCGGATAAAGGATTGATCCAAATCAAAATAGATAATAGGAATATTTAAGGTTTTGGCCAAATCTGTCCCAACACCAATTTCCTTAATTTGCTTTTCTAATTTAATATCTAATTCATTTTTATCAGTTGAAGGCTGAAATGCCAAAGTAATTACACTTTCATTGGTTAGGTAATCTTGTTTTCCAACTCTGACATGATAGGTTTTATTACAGTTTACTTCAAAATGGTAAACACCCTCTGCACTGGTTACGGCTTCTGAAATAGGCTGAAACTTATCGTCAAGCAGCATCACTTTTGCGTCTCCTAAAGCTACATTGGTTTGAGAATCTGTTACTGTTCCTGATAATTTTTCAGGACAGTCCAACTTTCTATTTTCTGTGAATTTATAAATATCGTCATTACCTATTCCTCCTTCTTTATTGGAAGAGAAAAAACCATTTCTGGATTTACTATCTATTATAAAAGCAAAATCATCAAATTTGGTATTTACAGGTTCGCCGATGTTTTCTATCGAACCAAAACTGGAATCTGTATTGATTTTTGCAACAAATATATCCAAACCTCCTAACCCAGGGCGTCCGTCACTGGCAAAGTAAAGTTCGTTATCTCCCGATATAAAAGGAAATGTTTCTCTTCCTTCAGTGTTAATTCCCGGGCCAAGATTTTCGGGATTTCCAAATGTTCCATTCTCATTAATTGCAACTCTATACAGATCAGACTGTCCAAAACTTCCCGGCATATCAGAGGCAAAATACAAACTTTTTTCGTCTGGACTTAATGCTGGATGCGCAGTACTGAATTGATCGCTATTAAAAGGCAATTCTGTAACATTTACCCATTTTTCATTAACCAAATTTGCTCTGTATAACTTTAATAGAGTAATTCTGTTGTCATCCTTTCCTTTATTTCCACGCAAAAAATTGTTTCTTGTAAAATACATCGTCTTTCCGTCTTTGGTAAAAACCGGTGTGGACTCGTTGAATTTTGAATTAATCTTTTTCGTAAATCGAACTGGGCTGTCTAAACTTCCATCTGATTTTAATTCTGCTGTATATAAATTCGTAAAAGACCTATTCGTCCATTTGAATGTTTTCCGAATGATAGTTCCGGTATCACGTGCAGAAGCAAACACCAATTTGTTATTAAAAACCGTGCTTCCGTAATCTGATTGCTTGGAATTAATACTTACTTGTGAAATTTCAAATCTTCCTGAATTTGACTTAATCTGTTCCAGATAGTTTTTGTTATTTTGAAACAAAATCCCTCGCTTATCCGATTTAACTTTCTCATTAAATTCTTCAAGAATTTTATCTGATTTAGCATAATCGCCAACAGATTTAAGAGCCTGAGCGTATCTGTAATAATATTCAGGTTCCTGCTGATTGTTTAAAGAAAATAAAGCATCGTACCACTTTACTGCTTTGGTCAGTTCACCATTGAAATAATAAGCATTCCCTAATCCCTGAAACATTTTTTCATCTTTATACCCGTTTTCAGCAACTTTTTCATAAATAGAAATAGCGTTTATGTAAGCATATTGATTATAGTCTTTCTCTGCTTTATTCAAAACTGTCTTTTGCGCCATTCCATTAAAACATATAAAAGGCAAAAAGGCAGTATAAATTAGTTTTTTTACACTCATAATTAGAAAAATCTTGGTGAAGTTATTCGTCCATATTTATTTGAAAATTCAAAACGCAGGAATATCTCATGCGATCCTGAATTATAATTTACCAGCTTGGTCGTTTCGCGGTCATAAGCATAACCCAGATAGAGATTATCTGTTATCTGAAATCCTGCCAATGCACTCACAGAAGCACTCCATCTGTAGGCAAGGCCAACCACAAATTTGTCGTTAAACATAAAATTGGCAGATGCATCAACCTGCAATGGTGCACCCTCCACCATTTTGGTTAATAAAGCCGGTTTGAATTTTATCGTTTCATAGTGATCCAAATCAAATACATAACCTGCTATCAAATAATAGTTGATCTGCTCTTTGTATATTGCAATTTCATTGTCATCATAACGATTTGTCTGAATGAAATTAGGCACTGACAATCCCACATAGGCTTTATCAGTATGCCAGTAAATCCCAGCTCCGACATTTGGTGAAAACTTATTTTTAAAATCCTGAAACTGTGGATCTCCCTGATCTTCAGGTGTTAGTTTATTAGGATCAAGTTTGAATAAATTTGCTGATCCCTTTATCCCAAAAGAAAATTTGGCAGTTGCTGATGTTGGTATAGAATATGAAAAATCAGCGGATAAGTTATTCTCAATTGTGGGACCTATTTTATCATTCACTAACGAAACTCCGAGTCCTACATTATTCCCTACTGGTGTATTTACTGAAAAACTGTTTGTTTCCGGTGCTCCTTCCAAACCAACCCACTGTGTACGATAAAGCCCGAAAAGGCTTAAAGCTTCTCTTGAGCCGGCATAGGCGGGATTTATACTAATGGTATTATACATGTATTGTGTAAATTGCGCATCTTGCTGAGCAAAACCTGCAACTGAACAAAACAATAAAACTAAAACTAATTTTCTCATTTAATTGATTTTTAAATAATGGCTTAGCCTGTAGCTAAGCCATTTAAATTGTGCAGAATATTATTTGGTAAGGTATAAGTATCCAGCTTCCTGATGAGGATTGGAGTGGCTGTCTTTATATTTGATGATATAATAATAAGTTCCTTCAGGTAATCCGTTTGAGTCTTTGACAGTAACACGTCCTTCTGAAATACCTCTAAAAGCAATGTCCTTATTATTGTAATGATCTCTTTCGAATACTAAAACACCCCAGCGGTTAAAAATCTGTACCGTATTATCAGGATAACATTCTAAACCTTGCACATAGAATCTTTCGTTCTTATCATCTCCGTTTGAAGACACAGCATTAAAGATTTTGATCACACAACCGCTCAATTCTAAAACAGTTGGCTCTTCTCCGTCAAGATTACTGAAATCTGATTTGTCCGAAACAATAATTCCGCTCTTCGTAGTTCCTGAGACTGTTGCCTGATTGCTAATGCTTCCAGAATTCACATCGGCTTGAGTCAGCGTATAAGTCCCTGTAATCGAATAGTTATCACTTTGATTCACCGCTAAATTAATTGGTCCTCCGCTCATAACAATTCCCGGTAAAGGATCTGAAACCAATATATTCTCAATATCAACATTCCCTTTATTTGTAATAGAGAAACTATAAGTTAAAGTCTCTCCGGCTTCGGCATATCCGTTGTTGTTACTGTCATTTAACACAACCGTTTTTACAATTGCAATGGCAGGAACTTCAACAAAAACCTTAACTGTAGCCGTACTGCAGTTAGATGAATTAGCTTTTTCACATATTTGATAGGTTAAGGTATAATTACCTCCTTTTGTACCTCGTGCTACATCAATTGTACCATCGGTATTAAGAGTAATTCCTGCTGGCAGATTTAAACCTTTCAGAATAACATCTGAATGATTAACAGCAACACCATTTAATTTATCATTATCTAAAACGTTAATTACTTTTACCGAACCATTTATTCCATTTGCAAGTGTTACATCATCCTCATTACCTGCTTGAATTCCGTATGTAGGCATAGCAATACAGCCAGAGGATGCAGCAGGATAATTTACCGTTACAGATTTAGTTGGATTTAATGTGAACTGCATTGTTACAGCCGGTCTTGTCAGTTCAAATCCGTCGTTTCCTTGAATCCATTGTCCATTAGACAATATCCATCCTGGCCAGTCCGTTGGATTATTGTTGCTGTCAACAATTGCGCCTGGCCATAAAACAGTACCGCTTAATGGCATATTAGTTTGCGTGGCAACAATATTATTAGCGCTATCAATCCAATTGATTGTCAGTAATCCTTGCGGAGTAAAATTATCTGCTACTACATTATAAGAAACGTACGGTGCATTTTTAGAACAATAACTGTTTGCCGTTATTGTCATAGTTGGTGCAACAACTGTAACTGAAACTATAGCAGAACTGCAGTTTGACGAATTTGCTTTTTCGCAAATTTCGTATGTCAATGAATAGATTCCAGCTGGTGCATTTGGAGCTATTTCTGCAGTGCCGTCAGGTTTTAATGTTAGAATTCCTGCTGGATCCGAAGTCAGTATATTCAAATTAACATCTGAAGACACCAAAGGATTATTATTTAAAGTATCATTATTAAATATGTTTACTACCGTTACAGTCTTATCAATTCCAACAACAGAATTTATTGGATCTGCAACTGCATTCAGAATTGTTTTATTAACTACAATTGTTATCACCGCAGGACTAGCATCGGTTACTGCATTATTATCAGCCACAGTAAAAGTAAACGTATCGTCTCCTGAAAATGCTCCACTTGGATCATAAGTAAGGGTACTTGCTTCTAAAGGCGTCAATACTTGATTGATAACAATTGGCGTACCTGACAATGCCAAAACTCCATGAGATGGCAAGCTTAGAATCGTATAGCTTGCAATTGTTCCGTCAGTATCAGTTGCTGTCAGAGCGTTGATTATTGTAGCGCCTGCTCTTGAAGGAATACCTGCATTAGTATCATCATGAGCTTCTGGTGCATTATTTCCAACAGGGATCGTAATAGTTGCAGGTAACAAAGCTACTGCACCAAGATTATCAATTACTGTAAAGGTAAAACTATCATTGCCGGTAAAAGTTCCGTTTGGATCATACGTAAGCATTCCCGCTTCTGAAGGCGTTAAAACCTGATTTACTGCGACTGGAACACCTGATAATGCCAAGATTCCTTTAACCGGTAAGCTTAAAACCATAAAACCTGCAATTGTCCCATCAATGTCTGTTCCCGTTAAGGCATTGATTACTGTTGCCCCTGCTGTTGATGGAATAACTGTATTTACATCATTGTTTGCTGCCGGAGCATCATTCACCGCCGTAACTGTAATCAGTTCATTGGCTGTAGCAGTGGCTGTTCCGTCTGTGATTACATAAGGAAAACTTACCGCTCCGTTGTAATTCACACTTGGTGTAAAAGTAATCACGCCCGAAGCTGAGATATTTACTGTTCCGTTAGCAACCGTAATGGTTTGTGCAGCACCTGTTAAAGCTGTTCCGTTAATAGAAACAATCGTTAAGGTATCGCCGTCAAGATCTGTATCTAAAGCGAGCGGGTTTAATGTTACCGCTGCTTCTTCGGCAACAGTATAACTGTCATCAACAGCAACCGGTGCATCATTCACCGCAGTAACTGTAATCAGTTCATTGGCTGTAGCCGTGGCTGTTCCGTCTGTGATAACATAAGGGAAGCTTACTGCTCCGTTGTAATTCACACTTGGTGTAAAAGTAATCACGCCCGAAGCTGAGATATTCACTGTTCCGTTAGCAACAGTTATTGTCTGCGCTGTGCCAGTTAAAGCTGTTCCGTTAATCGAAGCGATTGTCAATGTATCGCCGTCAAGATCCGTGTCCAGATTTAATGGCGTTAATGTTACTGTTGCTTCTTCTGCAGCAGTATAACTGTCATCAACAGCAACCGGTGCATCATTTACAGCCGTAACTGTAATCAGTTCATTGGCTGCAGCAGTGGCTGTTCCGTCTGTGATAACATAAGGGAAGCTTACTGCGCCGTTATAATTCACACTTGGTGTAAAAGTAATCACGCCCGAAGCTGAGATATTTACTGTTCCGTTAGTAACAGTTATTGTCTGCGCTGTGCCAGTTAAAGCTGTTCCGTTAATTGAAGCGATTGTCAATGTATCGCCGTCAAGATCCGTGTCCAGATTTAATGGCGTTAATGTTACTGTTGCTTCTTCGGCAGCAGTATAACTGTCATCAACAGCAACCGGTGCATCATTTACAGCCGTAACCGTAATCAGTTCATTGGCTGCAGCAGTGGCTGTTCCGTCTGTGATAACATAAGGGAAGCTTACTGCTCCGTTGTAATTCACACTTGGTGTAAAAGTAATCACGCCCGAAGCTGAGATATTTACTGTTCCGTTAGTAACAGTTATTGTCTGCGCTGTGCCAGTTAAAGCTGTTCCGTTGATTGAAGCGATTGTTAATGTATCACCGTCAAGATCCGTGTCCAGATTTAATGGCGTTAATGTTACTGTTGCTTCTTCGGCAACGGTATAACTGTCATCAACAGCAACCGGTGCATCATTTACAGCCGTAACCGTAATCAGTTCATTGGCTGTAGCCGTAGCGGTTCCGTCTGTGATAACATAAGGGAAGCTTACTGCTCCGTTGTAATTCACACTTGGTGTAAAAGTAATCACGCCCGAAGCTGAGATATTTACTGTTCCGTTAGTAACAGTTATTGTCTGTGCAGCACCTGTTAAAGCTGTTCCGTTGATAGAAACAATCGTTAAGGTATCACCGTCAAGATCTGTGTCCAGATTTAATGGCGTTAATGTTACTGTTGCTTCTTCTGCAGCAGTATAACTGTCATCAACAGCTACCGGTGCATCATTTACAGCAGTAACTGTAATCAGTTCATTGGCTGTGGCAGTGGCTGTTCCGTCTGTGATAACATAAGGGAAGCTTACCGCACCGTTGTAATTCACACTTGGAGTAAAAGTAATCACGCCCGAAGCTGAGATATTTACTGTTCCGTTAGTAACAGTTATTGTCTGTGCAGCACCTGTTAAAGCTGTTCCGTTAATAGAAACAATCGTTAAGGTATCGCCGTCAAGATCTGTATCTAAAGCGAGCGGGTTTAATGTTACTGTTGCTTCTTCGGCAACGGTATAACTGTCATCAACAGCAACCGGTGCATCATTTACAGCCGTAACTGTAATCAGTTCATTGGCTGTGGCAGTGGCTGTTCCGTCTGTAATAACATAAGGGAAGCTTACTGCTCCGTTGTAATTCACACTTGGTGTAAAAGTAATCACGCCCGAAGCTGAGATA
>Ga0208398_100398_pt1 | contig 31814 bp, 30 predicted proteins | sample LakWasMe79_HOW10_2_FD_183905 | JGI IMG/M metagenome (GOLD analysis project Ga0208398, IMG submission 183905) | Freshwater sediment methanotrophic microbial communities from Lake Washington under simulated oxygen tension - Sediment Metagenome... | ecosystem: Environmental > Aquatic > Freshwater >...
CTGCGACATCGCCACCGATTACGCCATCCACCTGGGCCTGCGCGCCGGCGCCGCCATCATCATGTGCTCGCCCTGCTGCCACAAGCAGCTGCGCCCGCAGCTGAAGTCGCCCGCGCTGTTGCGGCCGCTGCTGCAGCATGGCATCCACATGGGCCAGGAGGCCGAGATGGTGACCGACGGCCTGCGCGCGCTGCTGCTGGAGGCCGAGGGTTACGACACCCAGGTGTTCGAGTTCATCTCGCTGGAGCACACCAGCAAGAACAAGATGATTCTGGCGGTCAAGCGCGCCGCGCCGCTGCCGGCGGCGCGGCGCCAGGAGCTGCTGGACCAGATCGCCGAGATCAAGCGCTTTTACGGCGTGCGCGAGCAGGCGCTGGAGAGTCTGCTGCTCTGTGCGGCCTAGCCCTCAGCCGGGCGTGCAGGTATTCAGTTCGGCCAAGGCCGGGAGGTGATGCCTGCAGCGTGCTAGATTCAGGAAACCATGCTGGTCCAGGCATGGCAAGTACGGCTGGCGCCGGATTCTTCACCAAGAATGGGTACACCATGCAAGCACTTGTGACTGGTGCGAATGGCCACCTGGGTTTGAATCTCGTGGCCTTGCTGCAGCGTGAGGGCCATGCCGTCAGGGCCTCGGTTCGGTCCCTGTCCGCGGCGGACAAGGTGGAGCGCTTGCGCGCGCTCCCGGGCGTCGAACTTGTCGAGGCCGACGTCCGGAGCGAAGTCCAAATGCGTGCCGCGCTGGCAGGGGTCGACACCTTGTTTCACGTTGCCGCCGTGTACTCGACGACCGAGAAGGGCAGGGACGCCGAGATACTTGAGTCCGCGGTTCGCGGCACCGAGGTCGCGCTGAGGCTGGCCGCGCGTTCAGGTGTCCGGCACGTCATCCTCACGTCGTCGGTCGTCACGCTTCCGCTCACGCCGCGCGGTGCACCTGCCGTGACCGAAGACGACTGGACCACGGACCTTCGCATCCCCTACTTCCGCGCCAAGGTCGAGTCCGAGAAGCTGGCCTGGACATTGGCAAAGGACTTGGGCATCAAACTGACCACGATCCTCCCTGCCGGGATCATCGGGCCGGGTTTCTCGCGGCGCACGCCGACCATCGAGCTGATTCGGGCCTGCCTGATGGGGGAGTTCCGCCTTGGCGCGCCACGCGGCAACTTCAGCTTCGTGGACGTCCGCGACGTCGCTGCGGCGCATCTGCTGGCCGCCGAGACCGGCGAGACGGGGCGCTTCATCGTCGGGTACGACCACATCCCTTCGTATGTGGAGCTGGTGCGCGCGCTCGGCGCGATCGACACGACGGTGAGCGCGCCACTGATGACCTTGCCGACGCTGTTCGGTCCCATCCTGCCGCTGTATGACGCTCTCAGCCATTGGCTCATCGGCACGCCGCGCATTGCGACACCTGAAATCATCGCCACCCTGGTCAGCGGAAAGGTCGTCAACTACTCGTGCCAGCGCGCGAAGGACAGGCTCGGCTGGACTGCGAAGGTCCCCTTCCAGCAGAGCCTGGCGGATACGCTGGCAGAACTGAGCAAAAAGAAGGGCGGACCCGGTGAGGGGTCCGCCCAAATGCGCTGAATGAGACACCGCCCGTGGACATGGCAAAAGCCTGTGGGGCTGCGGTGTGGAGGCGAGCGCAAATGCGCAGGCAAGAGCGAGCCGCCGGGCGGCACGCGGCCCGGGCGCTATGAAATCAGTGGCATGGCCGACACAGACGCCAGACCGCGACGTGGAGCGGGCCGGTGATAGGGCACGCGGACGGGGGCGGGGCGGCTGTTGCGAAAGCGCATGACGCTATCATCGGCCAAGGGCAAGCGGGGTATTGCGCCGAAGAAGGCGCCACTATCGAGGCAATCTTGATGGTCTGTTTTTCCCGCTATTTCGACCGATCCTGACCAGAGGGGCATGATTTTGCGGATGTGGACGAGGCGCGCCTGCCTGGCCGGCCTGACGAGCCTGGCGGCCTGCGGACGCGACCCCGCGCCGGCCGGCGAGTACCAGCCCAGCTATGCCGATGCGTCGGCGGCGGCCGAGGGCGAGTTGCTGTTCGCGGTCCATCCCCTGCACAACCCGGCCAAGCTGTTCGAGGTCTACGGACCGCTGGTGGACTGGCTCAACCGCCAGCTGCCCGAGGCCAGGCTCAGGCTGCAGGCCTCGCGCAACTACGAGGAGTTCGAGCGCCAGCTGCAGCAGCGGCGCTTCGCCTTCGCCCTGCCCAATCCCTACCAGACCCTGCTGGCCACCCGGTATGGCTATCGCGTGTTCGCCAAGATGGGCGACGATGAGTCCTTCCGCGGCATCCTGCTGCTGCGGCGCGACGGGCCGGTGCACGCGATTGCCGATCTGCGTGGCCGCGCCATCAGCTTCCCGGCGCGCAGCGCGCTGGCGGCGACCATGATGCCGCAGTACTTCCTGCACCGCCACGGCCTGCCGCTGGCCGCCTATGAGCAGCGTTACGTCGGCTCGCAGGAGTCGGCCATCATGAACACCGTGCTGGGCAACACCGCGGCGGCGTCGACCTGGCCGCTGCCCTGGCGCGCCTTCCAGCGCGAGCATCCCGACGAGGCCGCCCGGCTGGTGCAGGCCTGGCAGACCGACACCCTGCCCAACAACGCCCTGGTGGCCCGCGACGACGTGCCGCCCGCGCTGGTGGCGCGGCTGCGCCAGCTGCTGCTGGAGCTGCATCGTCACGCCGAGGGTCAGGTCTTGCTGGCGCGCATCCCGCTGACGCTGTTCGAGGGCGCCGACGAGGCGACCTACCGGCCGGTGCGCCAGTTCATGGACGAATTCGAGCGCTCGGTGCGCGGGGTGCAGGGATGATGCGACTGTTGCGGCCGCTGCTGGCCTGGTGGCGTGGCATCTCCATCCGCATGCAGCTGATGTTGGGCATGGCGGCCAGCCTGGCGCTGTGCGTGAGCCTGCTGGCCTGGCAGCAGCTGCGCACGCAGAGCGAGCTGCTGCGCGCGCAGCATCTGGCCCAGGCGCGCGACCTGGCCGGCGCGCTGGCGGTCAGCGCCGCGCCCTGGGTGATGGCGGACGACCTGGCGGGTATGCAGGAGGTGATTGCCTCGGTGGCCCAGGCCTCCAAGGTGCGCTATGCCATGCTGGTGTCGCTGCAGGGGCGGGTGATGGCGCACAGCCAGGCCGGCCATACCGGCCGCTTCATGAGCGACGCCGCCAGCCGGGCCTTGCTGGCGCAGCCGGCGCGGGTGCAGATCGTGGCGGCCAGCGAGACCTTCACCGACATGGCGGCGCCGGTGATGGCGGGCGCGCGCCAGCTCGGCTGGGCGCGCGTGGGCATGGGCAACGAGGCGGTGCAGCGCGGCGTCGAGCAGGCGCGCACCCAGGCCCTGTGGATGCTGCTGCTGGCCCTGCTGCTGGGCGGCGTGGTGGCGGTGCTGATCGCCGATGGGCTGACGCGCGGCCTGCAGCGCCTGGTGGATGCGCTCGACCAGGTCAGCCTGGGCCAGCGCGGCTTCCGCCTCGGCGCGCAGCGCCACAACGAGCTGGGCCGCCTGGGCGAGGGCTTCGACAGCATGCTGGGCGCGCTCGAGCGCCGCGAGACCGAGAGCCTGGCCGCCGGTGCGGCGCTGGCCGAGAGCGAGCAGCGTTTTCGCGCGCTGTTCGAGCTCGCCGCCGTGGGCGTGGCGCAGACCGACGCGCAGGGGCGTGTGGAGCGCGTCAACCTGCGCTGCGCGCAGATCCTGGGCTGGAGCCAGGCGGACCTGTGCGGCAAGGCCTGGCGCGAGCTGGCCGACCCGCAGGACCTGGCGCGCCTGCAGCCGCAACTGGAAGCCCTGCGGGAGGGGCAGATCCACGAGTTCGAAACCGAGGCGCGCTTTGTGCGCGCCGATGGCACGACGGTCTGGCTGTCGCTGACGGTGGCCAGCATGGGCGCCGAGGGCGTCCCCGCGCCCGGCATCGTGACGGTGATCCAGGACATCAGCAGCCGGCGCGCCGCCGAGGAAAAGCTGCGCCAGGCCGCGAGCGTGTTCGAGAGCACCAGCGAGGCCATCATGCTGACCGATGCGCAGGCCCGCATCGTCGCGGTGAACCCTGCCTTCACCCAGATCTCCGGCTATGACGAGGCCGAGGTGCTGGGCCGCAATCCGCGCCTGCTGCAGTCGGGCCGCCAGTCGCCCGGCTTCTACCGCGAGCTCTGGACCAGCCTGCTCCACACCGGGCGCTGGCATGGCGAGATCTGGAACCGGCGCAAGAGCGGCGAGATCTTCCCGGCCTGGGTCACGCTGAGCGTGGTGAGGAACGAGGGCGGCGAGCTCACCAACTATGTGAGCGTGCTGAACGACCTCAGCCTGATGCGCGAGGCGCAGCAGCGGCTGGACTATTTGAGCGGCCACGACGCCCTCACCAGCCTGCCCAACCGCACCGTGTTCCGCGAGGGGCTGCAGCAGGCGATCGAGCGTGCGCGCCGCGACGGCCGGGTGCTGGCGATGATCTTCGTCGACCTCGACCGCTTCAAGAACGTCAACGACACGCTCGGCCATCCGCTCGGCGACGAGCTGCTGCGCTCCGCCAGCCAGCGCCTGCGCGCGCTGCTGCCGCCCACCACGCTGCTGGCGCGCCTGGGCGGCGACGAGTTCGGCCTGGTGCTGGACGACGATGCCAGCGTGCATGGCTGCCTGGCCTGCGCGCAGCGCCTGCTGCTCGATTTCGAGCGTGCCTTCCATATCGGCGGCCATGCCCTGGTGGTGACGCTGAGTCTGGGCATCAGCCTGTTCCCCGAGGACGCCAGCGACGCCGACACCCTGGTGCGGCACGCCGAGCGCGCCATGTACGAGGCCAAGACCAAGGGGCGTAACGCCTACCAGTTCTTCGAGCCCGCGCTGGCGGCGGGCGTGCTCGAACGCCTGATGATGGAGTCCGCGCTGCGCGGTGCCGCCGGGCGCGGCGAACTGCTGCTGCATTTCCAACCCCAGATCGATCTGCGCAGCGGCGCCCTGGCCGGCGTGGAGGCGCTGGTGCGCTGGCAGCATCCGCAGCTGGGCCTGGTGTCGCCGGCGCAGTTCATCCCGCTGGCCGAAGAGGTGGGCCTGATCAGCGAGATCGGCGACTGGGTGCTGCAGCAGGCCTGCGCGCAAATGGTGGCCTGGGAGGCCCAGGGCCTGCGCGTGCCGCGCATCGCCGTCAACCTCTCGGTGCAGCAGATCGAGGACCCGCAGCACATGGCGCGGGTGGCGCAGGCGCTGGCACACAGCGGCCTGGCCGGCGCGCGCCTGGAGCTGGAGGTCACCGAGTCGCTGATCATGCGCCAGCCCGAGCAGGCGCAGCGGCATCTGCAGGAGCTGCTGAGCCTGGGGGTCGAGTTCGCGATCGACGATTTCGGCACCGGCCATTCGAGCCTGGCCTATCTGCGCCGGCTGCCCCTGCACCGGCTCAAGATCGACCAGTCCTTTGTGCGCGACATCGGCGAGGACGCCGGCGGCGAGGCGATCGTGCACGCCGTCATCGCGCTGGCCCGCGCGCTGGGCCTGCACACGGTGGCCGAGGGCGTGGAGCAGCCGCACCAGGCCGAGTTCCTGCGCCACGCCGGCTGCGACACCGTGCAGGGCTACCATTTCGGCCGGCCGATGCCGGCGGCGCAGCTGCTCGAGCGCTGGCTGGGCGCGCCCGCTAGGGCGTCGTCGGACGCAGCTCCAGCCGCACCGCCGGTGCCTTGAGGCCCTTGGTGCTGCTGCCGCTGGCCGGCACCTCGCTCCAGTCCCACTCGCCCTTCACGCAGGTCTGCTTGACCTTGAACCAGAGCGTGCCGGGCGTGGCCGGCAGGCTGCCGCGCAGCGCGAACTCGTCGAACCAGTCGTCCTGCAGATAGGAGGCCTCGCTGCTGGCGGTCCAGCTCACCTCGGCCAGCTCCTCGGTGACGCTTCGCCCATGGCTCTCGTAAGGTGTGGCGAGCTTTTCGCGGCGCAGCGCCAGCGTCCAGCCCGGCTTGGGGATGGGTTTGGCGCCGCGCAAGCCGGGCGGCAGGATCACGCTCACGCGCGTGGTGGCCGAGCCCTCGCAGCCATGGCCGATGCGCAGCACCGCCTTGTAGGGGCTGCCGGCCGGGGCCTCGGGTTGCTCCAGCGTGACATGGGCCTGGGCGGCGGCGCTCAGCAGCAGGGCGCCGAACAGGATGGTTTTGATGATTTGCATGAGGTGCTCCGCTCAGAGGTCGAACTTCAGTTCCGCATGGAAGGTCCGCTGCGGATAGGGGTGGAAGTTCCAGTACTGGTAGTTGTTGAGGTTGTCGATGCCGCCGGCCAGGGTCCATTGCTTGCTCACCTGCCACTGCATGCGCACATCGGTGGTGAAGAACTTCGAGAAGCCCTGGTAGGCAAAGCCGTTGGGGTCGCTGTTGTTGAGCGTGCCGTACTGGCGGCCCGAGTAGCGCAGGCCGTAGGCGGCCGAGAGCGCCGGCGTCAGCGCGTAGCTCAGCAGCGCGGTGGCGCGCCACTTCGGCACGCGCGGCTGCTGCCGGCCGATGGTGTCGCCCGGCTGCGCGACGAAGCCCTCGTTGGCGAGGATCTTGGAGTCCGCGTAGGTCAGGCTGGCGGCCAGCTCCAGGCCTCGCGTGAACAGATCGCTGCCCTGGTAGGACAGCTCCATGCCCAGCGTGCGCATGCGGCCGATGTTCTGCGTGCTGCTGACCGACCTGCCCTCGATCACCGCGGCCTGCGCGTACAGCGCGTCGCGCGTGTCCTCATGGAACAGGGTGCTGCGCAACTGCTGATCGCCATGTGCCCAGCTCAGGCTCAGCTCGCTGGTCCAGCCCTTTTCGGGCTTCAGGTTCGGGTTGGTGATCGGGTCGTTGGGCACATAGGCACCCGCAGCGCTCAGTCCGCCCTGGTAGAGCTCGCCCGCGGTGGGGAAGCGCAGGGCCCGGCCGGTGGAGAGCTTGGCAGTCCAATCCGGGTTGAGTTCCAGGCCCAGCGCCGCCTTGGGCGAGAGATGGCGCTCTACCCGGCTGGCAAAACCGACTGTCTTGTTGCCGCTGGCGAGCGAGGAGGTCTTGCTGCCTTCGCTGGCCAGCCACTCCTCGGCACGCAGGCCCAGCACCGTCTTGATGCCGGGGCTGATCTGCCAGGCGTCCTGGGCGTAGGCGCTGCGCAGCTCGGTGCGGCCGCTGAAGGCGGTGAACAGCGCCGTGGGCGCGCCGCCGAGCCAGTCGGCCAGCTCGCTGACGCGCTGGCGCCAGCGGTAGCTGTCCTGCTGCAGGCCGAAGTCCAGCACATGCCCGGCGCCGGGGCGCAGCACGCCCTTGGCCGCCAGCGTGGACCAACCGGTGCCGCCCTGGTCGGTGAGGCGGCCGCTGCCGCCCGCATCGGCGCCGGGGCGCGCCAGCAGCGGCGCGCGCGACTCGTCGCGGTCGTACTGGTAGGCGCTGGCGGCCAGCTCGAAGTCGAACGCGCCGCCGCTGTGGCTCTTGATCGAGAGGCCCTGCATCAGGTGCTGCAGCGCGTCGCGCGACTGGCCGAAATCGTTCGCGCCCAGGCTGTAGCCCTTGCCATCGAGGCTGACGGGCGTGGCCTTGGCCGTGCCGCTGTTGGCGGCCGCGGCATAGAAGGGCATGCCGGCGGCGTCGCGCAGATAGCTGAGGCTCTGGTTGCGCGTGTCATTGCCCCACCAACCCAGGGTGTAGCTGGCGCGCAGGCTCGGGCTCAGCGCGTAGGCGAGCTTGAGCTTGGCGTGCTGCTGCACGGTGTGCATCTGGGTGCCGGCGCCCAGCAGCAGCCAGGGCGTGTTGCTCTTGTCGGCGTTCAGAATGCTGCCGCTCAGCGGCGGGGCGCCGACGGCCGGCGCGCTGCTGGAGAGCGGCTTGGTGATGAAGGTGAGCGGCTGGCCATCGCTGTCGAGGCGGTTCACATTGATCCACCAGGAGAAGGCGCCGGCGCGATCGCCCAGCGAGGCGCTGGCATGCTGGCCGCCGTAGTTGGCCTCGCTGCCGTAGAGCTTGAAGGGCTGGTGGAACAGGCCGAGCTTGGCATGCGCCTCGAAGGCCTTGGGCATGCGGGTCTGGTAGTCCACCACCGCGCCCACCGAGTTGCCGGCATAGGCGGCCGAGAAGGGGCCGTAGAGTACGTCCACGCGCGCGATCTCCTCCGGCGTCACCAGCCCCCAGCGCGGCGTGAAGCTGGCGCCGTTGCCGAGCAGGTTGGAGAGCTGGATGCCGTCGGCAAACACCAGCGAGCGCGCGCTGTTGCCGGTACCCGAGGCGCGGGTGGAGAGCACGGCGTGGTTGTAGTCGCCGATATAGCGCTTGCGCACCAGCAGGCTGGGCAGGTATTTGAGGGCGTCCTGGGCGTCGGTGGCATTGGTGCTGCGCGCGATCTCCTCGGCCGTGATGCCCTCCATGGTGGTGGGGATGTGGGTTGGCAGCGAGCTGGGCGCCTGGCCGACGATCATCACGATGCCGAGCTTGGCGGCGGGGGAGGCGGGGGGCGTGGCGGCAATTTCCACGGCGTCATCGCCGCAGTCTTCGCAGGCCTGGGCGGTGGACAGGGCGGCCGTGATTGCCAGGCACAAGAGCCTGGGCATGGAGGGGAACTTCATGGCGATTCGCATGTGCGTCGACCTATCGGCCGAGCGGATGTGGGCCCTGGCAACTTGCCAGGGATTGCTGGTGAATCAGGCCAGCAGGGACGGAGGTGCGCGCGATTGCGCCGGGCGCCAGATGAAGGGGGTTCTTGGCGCGCTGTAGAAGCGAGCCGGCATCTCGAAGTGCAGCGGCAGCAGTTGCAGCGCCGGCAGCGCGGCCGCGGGTGGCGGTGCCAGGTCTTGCGCCTGCAGGCCGCAGAACGGGCAATGCGCCAGCAGCCCATGGGTGGGGTCCTGCTCGCGCGCGCCGGCAGGGTCGCGCTTCTCGGCGCGCGGCGCCACCACGCTGCTGCGGCAGACCTGGCTCCAGGCCAGCGCATCGCCGCGCGCCCAGGCCAGCGCCTGCGAGGCGGCCGGGGCCAGCATCGCGAACAGCAGGCATAGATTGACCAGCCAGCGGCTCGTCAACCCGGGGCGGCGCAGCAGCATGGGCTTACTTTTTCAGTGCGCGGGCATGCCCAGCTGGCGCGCCTCGGCCTGCACCTCGACGCTCTCGCGCTGCTTGCTGGCCTTGTCCTCGAACACCAGGGTCAGCACCAGCTTGTCGCCGGCCTTGATGGGCTGCTTCAGGTCCATCAGCATGACGTGCAGGCCGCCCGGCTTGAGCTCCACCAGCTGGCCGGCCGGCAGCTCCAGCGCCGGCACGGCGCGCATCTTCATGGTGCTGCCGTCCATCACCATCTCGTGCACCTCGACCACGCCGGCGGCCTTGCTGTGCGCCTCGACCAGGCGGCTGTCGCGCTTGGCCTTGAGCTGGAGAAAGGCGCCGGTGGCCTTTTGCTGGGCCACGGTGGCGCGCACCCAGGCCTGGCTGAAGTCAACCTGGGCGAACGCCTGGCCGGCGAGGGCCAGGCTGGCGATGGCGAGCGAAATTTTGAAGATGGATTTCATGAGCGGTGGCTCCTGGCAAGCGAGAGGGGACTGAGCACTCGGAGGCGGGCGCGCCCGAGCTGAGCTTGCGGGCATGGACGCCCGCGCGAACGGATCTCAGACGCCTTGCGGTGGCGCGCGCGCCGGCGCACTGGGCCAGGGGGCCGGCCGCATCGCCGTGCCCAGGCCCAAGGCGGGCAGGGCCTCGCGCAGATCCTGGCGCAGGGTCAGGGCCGGCGCGGGCGGCGGCGGCAGGCTCAGGTCCTGCACATGCAGGCCGCACCAGGCGCAGCCGGCGAACAGGCCATGGGTGCCGGTTTGCGCATCCGGCTGGATGGCGGCGGCCGCGGGCTGGGCGCGCGGGCCCACCAGGCTGGCGCGGCACAGCTGCGTCCAGGGCGGCAGATCGCCGCGCTCGGCCGCCAGCGCCAGCGATACCGCGGGCACGCAGGCCGCCAGCCAGAAGGTCAGGACGACCAGCCAGCGTGACAGCAGCGATGCGGGGCGGTGGGAGCGGCGAGGGGGCACGGCGCGATTCTAGCGAGGCCCCGGCGCACTGCCGCTTGACCAAGGTCATAGACGGCGGGGGCCGCGCGGCGGCTTCGGCTTCAATGCGTCGGCGCCGTCATCACGACCGGCTTGCTGCGCCAGGCCTCGAGGTTGTTGCTCAGGATGCGCTCGGCGGCGCCGGTGCGCAGCAGCAGGCGCAGCTCGCGGTCGAAATCGAGCAGATGCACGGCGCAGGGGCTGGCCTTCACGAAGGGGGTGTAGTTGAAGGACTCCTGCAGATAGGGGCGCAGCGCCATGAAATCGGCGCCGTCGGGGCGCGTCGACAGCGTCGCCAGGCCGGTGTAGAGCCCGGTGATGAAGTAGTCGATGCGGCCCAGCTGCAGCTTGCGGAAATTGGCGGAGGCGTCCAGCGCCTGCTCGATCTTGAGTTCGTCCATCAGGCGCTGGCCCTCTGCGCCGGCCATGCGGTTGCCCGCCGCCATGCCGCCGGCCCGGCCGCGCAGATCCTCGGGCCCGTGGTAGCTGAAGCTGCGCGCCCGGTGCACGAACACCGCAATCGGATTCACGAACGCGGGCGTGGCCGGATAGCTGAGGAACTCGCGCCGCTCGGGGGTGTCCTTGAGCGTCACCACCATGTCGACCTCGCCGGCCTGGGCGGCGCGCATGACGCGGTTCAGCGGGCCCAGATAGCGCACCTCATAGGGCAGCTTGAGGCGCTGCAGCACCTCCACGGTGAGGTCGATGCTGGCGCCGCGCAGGGTCTGGCCGTCGTACCAATGCAGGGGCGGATAGGCCGGATCGGCCGTGATCAGCACGCGCTCGCATTCGCGCGCCGCCGCCGGCAGGCTCGCGCCCAGGCAGGCCAGCAGGCATGCCAGCAGATAGGCGGCCGCGCGCAGGGCATGCGCCAGCGCTGACAGCGGAGCCGGATGGATGGACATGGCTAGCTCAGCTTAGCGCCTTGCGGCGCGCTTGCGCGGCCGCGCCTTGCCCTTGCTCAAGCGTGCAACAAATCCAGCAGGGTGCGTGCCACCACCTGGGTGGCGCGGCGCAGGTCTTCCAGCACGAGGTGCTCGTCGGCCCGCTTGGCATTGCTTTCCAGCACGGTGCGCGGACCGGCGCCGTAGATGGCGGCCGGGATGCCCTGCTCGCCATAGAGCCGCACATCGGTGTAGAGCGGCGTGCCCGAGTTCGGGATGGGCTCGCCGAACAGCGCCTCGCCATGCTTTTGCAGCGCCGCCACCAGGGCCGCGTTGCCGGGCAGGGGGGTGAGGGCGCGCGCCAGCAGCAGGCGCTTGATCTCGACCGTGATGCCGGGCAGGGTGGCGGCGGCCTGCGCGATCACCTCGCGCAGCGCCGCCTCGACGGCCTCCGGCTGCTCCTCGGGGATCATGCGCCGGTCGAATTTGAAGCTGACCTTGCCGGGCACCACATTGGTATTGGTGCCGCCCTCGATGCGGCCCACGTTCAGATAGGGGTGGGTGATGCCGGCCACCTGGCTGCTCACTTGCCGGTACAGCTGGTTCTGCGCGTACAGCGCGTTCAGGATCGCCACCGTGCCCTGCAGCGCGTCCACGCCGGTGTGCGGGATGGCGGCATGGGCCATGCGGCCATGCACCGTGACCTCCATCTGCAGGCAGCCGTTGTGCGCCGTCACCACCTGGTAGCTGAAGCCGGCGGCGAGCAGCAGATCGGGCTTGGTGAGGCCTTGCTTCAGCAGCCAGCCGGGGCCGAGCTCGCCGCCGAATTCCTCGTCGTAGGTGAAGTGCAACTCGACGCCGCCCTTCAGCGGCACGTCCAGCGATTCGAGCGCGCGCAGCGCGAAGGTGTAGGTGGCGAAGTCGCTCTTGCTGACGGCGGCGGCGCGGCCGTAGAGCCGGCCATGGTCCACCTCGCCGCCATAGGGGTCGTGGCTCCAGCCCTCGCCGGGGGGCACCACGTCGCCATGGGCGTTGAGCGCGATCACCGGGCCGCCCGCCTGGAACTTGCGGCGCACGATCAGGTTGGTGATCGAGGCCATGCCCTGGGCCCTGACCGCATCGGCGGGCACCGCATGCTTCTCGGTGGCCAGGCCCATCGCCTCCAGCAGCTCGGCGGTGCGCTCGGCATGCGGTGCGTTGTTGCCCGGCGGGGTATCGGTGGGCACCTGCACCAGGGCCTGGAGAAAGCGCGTCTCGGCGTCGAAATGGGCGTCGATCCAGGCATCCAGCGCTGCGTAGGAGGAGTTCATCGGAGTGCTTCCAGAAGGTTCATGAAGGCCCGCAGGCACAGCTCGGTGTCGTCGTTGCTGATGGCTTCCAGGGGGGTGTGGCTGATGCCGGCGTTGGCGCCGCGCATGAAGAGCATGGCCTGCGGCATGGCCTCGTGCAGCTTCATCGCGTCGTGGCCGGCACCCGAGGGCATGCGATGCAGGGGCAGGCCCAGCGCCTGCACGGCGGCCTCCCAGCGCTGCTGCCAGGCCGGGTCGCTGGGTGCGGCATCGGCGGCCAGCGTGGGCGTGACGCTGCACTGCAGGCCGCGGCGGGCGCAGATCTCGTCAAGCCTGGCCAGCACATCGCGGCCCAGCGCATCGCGCGCGGCGTTGGTGGTGGCGCGCAGATCCAGGCTGAACTGGCAGCGCCCCGGCACCACATTGATGGAGCCGCCGGGCACCGTGAGCATGCCCACCGTGCCCACCACATCGGGCGCAGCGGAAGCGGCGCGCTGCTCCACGTAGAGGATCAGCTCGGCCACCGCGGCGGCGGCATCGCGGCGGCTGTCCATCGGCGTGGTGCCGGCATGGCTGGCCATGCCGCTGACCTCGCACAGATAGCGCAGGCTGCCGTTGATGGAGCTGACGATGCCCAGCGGCAGGTCCAGCGCATTCAGCACCGGCCCCTGCTCGATGTGCACCTCCACGAATGCGCGGTAGCGCGCCGGGTCGCGCCTGAGGGCCTGGATCGCGTCCAGGCTGCCGGGCAGGCCGGCGGCCCGCATGGCGTCCTGCATCGTGATGCCCTCGGCATCCTGCTGCGCCAGCCAGGCCGGATCGAAGCGGCCCACCAGCGCGCCCGAGCCCAGGAAGGTGGCGTTGTAGCGCTGGCCTTCCTCCTCGGCAAAGGCCACCAGCTCCAAGCCAAAGGGCAGGCGGCGGCCGGCGCGGTGCAGCTCGCGCACGCAGGCCATCGGCACCAGGATGCCCAGCCGGCCGTCGTACTTGCCGGCATTGCGTACGGTGTCGTAATGGCTGCCGGTGAGCAGGCGCGGCGCGCTCGCGTCACTGCCGTGATAGAGGGCCACCACATTGCCCACCGCGTCGATGTGAGCCTCGTCGAAGCCGCAGTCCTGCCGCATCCAGCCCATCAGGCGCTGCGCCACGGTCTGGTGCGCCGGCGTGAGGTAGGTGACGGTGAGCTGGCCCTGCTCCTTGTAGCCGGGGTCGGAATGCACGGCCAGCTGCTCGGCCCAGTCCCACACCAGATTGCCCAGGCTGGGCGCGACGCCGAACTTGTCGTTGAGCCGGATCTCGGCGATGCGGTGGATGTTGCGCAGGCATTCGGCCAGCTCGAAGTCCGGGTGGCCCTGCAGGCGGCGTGCAAAAGTCTCGATAATCTCGCCGCGCGTGAGACCCAGGCCGCGCGGGCCGCGCACCGCCAGGATGAAGGGCCAGCCGAAGCGCGCGTTGTAGTCGCGGTTGAGCTGCTGCAGGCGCTCGAACTCGGCGGCCGAGCAGTCCGTCAGGCCGGCCTTGCTCTGCTCGTTGCGGGACTCCTTGGTGAGCGTCTTGCTGACCATGGCCTTGCCCGCGAGTTCGGGGTGGGCGCGTATCAGGCCCAGCTGCTCCTCGCGCGTGGCGCTGCGCACCACCGTGGCGAGCGCATGTTTGAGCTGTGCCAGGCTGCTGAAGGGTTGCTGCGCCGCCGCGCGCGCGGCGATCCAGGGCGAATGCTCGTAGACACCGTCCAGCAGGGCGACGAAGCCGGCTGGGTCCGCCGCGTTCAGTTGTTCGATGCTCATTCCCATACGAAGGCCTTGCTTGCGTCGAAGGGATGGGTGGCGCGCCAGTGGCGCGCGATGTCCACGCGCCGGCACACCCAGACACGCTCGTGCTTTTCGACATGGTCCAGAAAGCGCTGCAGCGCGCGCATCCGGCCGGGCCGGCCGAGCAGCCGGCAGTGCATGCCTATGCTCATCATCTTGGGGGCCTCGTCACCCTCGGCATAGAGCACATCGAAGCTGTCGCGCAGGTACTCGTAGAACTCGTCGCCATGGCTGAAGCCCTGGGGCAGGGCAAAGCGCATGTCGTTGCAGTCCAGCGTGTAGGGCACCACCAGATGCGGGGCCAGCGCGCCATCGCTCTTGCGCACGTTCAGCCAGAAGGGCAGGTCGTCGCCGTAGTAGTCGCTGTCGTACTCGAAGCCGCCGTAGTCGGCCACCAGGCGGCGCGTGTTGGGGCTGTCGCGGCCGGTGTACCAACCCGAGGGGCGCTCGCCGGTGAGGCGCTGCATGATGTCCATGCCCGTCTCCATATGCTGGCGCTCCTGGTCCTCGTGCATGGACTGGTAGTGGATCCAGCGCCAGCCATGGCAGGCGATCTCGTGGTTCAGCTCCACCAGGGCCCGGGTCAGCTCGGGGTGGCGCTGCAGCGCCATCGCCACGCCAAACACCGTGAGCGGCAGGGCGCGCTTCTCGAACTCGCGCAGCAGCCGCCACACGCCCACGCGCGAACCGTATTCGTAGATGCTCTCCATGCTGAGGTGCCGCTCGGGGTAGGCCGCCGGGTTGAACAGCTCGGAGAGGAACTGCTCGCTGCCGGCATCGCCATGCAGCACCGAGTTCTCGCCGCCCTCCTCGTAATTCAGCACGAACTGCAGCGCAATGCGTGCCTGGCCGGGCCATTGCGCATGCGGCGGGTGTTCGCCGTAGCCGATCAGGTCTCTGGGGTAGCGAGGGGTCATGTTGGCCCCTCGTCCGATGGGTACATCGTCCGATCCCCCGAGGGGATACGGGCCGGCTTGGGGCGGCCCGGCGCTCGGCCCGTGCCACGTTGAACAGCTGTTGTCGTCATGGTTTGCGTAGCGCTTTCAGGTCGTCCCGCAGGCGCGGTTTGAGCCGCAGATTGGATTCAACATGGCCCAGATGGGCCTGCATCAGCTTGAGCAGGGCGCGCTGATCGCCGGCCTCCAGCGCGTCGACGATGGCCTCGTGCTCGGCCTGCGACTCGGCCGCCGAATGGGCGCTCTGGTACATCAGCGCGATCAGCGAGCAGCGCGAGAGCAGCTCGTTGAGCAGCTGGGCCAGCACCTCGTTGCCCTGCAGGCGCGCCAGCAGCACGTGGAAGTCGGCCAGCAGGCGCGTGCGCCCGCTCACATCGGTGCGCGCCACCGCGGCACGCTCCTGCTTCAGGTGGGCGCGCAGCTGCTTGATCTGCGCCGGCGTGATGCTTTTGCAGAGGCTGGCGAGCATCTGCGTCTCCAGCATCTGGCGCACCTCAAAGACCTGGCGCGCCTCTTCCACGCTGGGTTCGGCCACATAGGCGCCGCGCGCCGGCGTGAGGGTGACGAGGCGGTCGCGGCTGAGCTGGTTGAGCGCCTGGCGCACCAGGGTGCGCGAGACCTGGAAGACATCGGCCAGCTTCTGCTCGGCCAGCTTGGTGCCGGGCATCAGGCGGCGCTCGACGATTGCCTCGGTGATGGAGGCGGCGATGCGGTCCGTGCTGCTGTCTGGCGTGGGGGTGGCGCTCATGATGTGTGCAGAAGTGTATACACTTTGCGCAAACCTGAATGGAATCCACCATGGGCAAACTCACCACCCACGTGCTCGACACCATGCATGGCAGCCCGGCCGCGGGCATGTCGGTCATGCTCTACCGGCTGGAAGCCGGCCAGGCCGGCCGGCTCATCAAGCAGCTCACGCTCAACCACGACGGCCGCGCCGATGCGCCGCTGCTGGAGGGCGAGGCCTTGCAGCCCGGTCGCTACCGCCTGGTGTTCGGCGTGGAAGCCTATTTCCGCGGGCGCGGCGTGGCCCTGCCGGAGCCGGCCTTTCTGGGCGAGGTGCCGCTGGACTTCGGCATTGCCGATGCGGCCTCGCATTACCACGTGCCGCTGCTGGCGAGCCCCTGGGCCTACTCGACCTACCGGGGCAGCTGATGCGCGATTGGCAGCGCCTGGCCGCCACGCTGGCGCGCGAACCCGCCGTGCTGGTGACGGTCGCCCAGGTGCAGGGCAGCGGCCCGCGCGAGGTGGGGGCCTGGATGGCCGTCACCGCGGCGGACTTCGTCGGCACCATCGGTGGCGGGCATCTGGAGTACGAGGGCCTGGCGCAGGCGCGCGCCCTGCTGGTGCGCGGCGCCGTCGGGCCGGCGGAGGAACAGCGCTATGCCCTGGGCCCCAGCCTGGGCCAATGCTGCGGCGGCGTGGTGCGGCTGCGCTACGAATGGCTGGGCCCGGCCGACATTTCAAGCCTGCGCGAGCGCCTGGGCGGCGAGCAGCATTGGATGCCGGTGGCCCTGTTTGGCGGCGGCCATGTCGGGCGAGCGATCGTCGAGGTACTGGCGCGCCTGCCGATGCGGGTTCATTGGGTAGACAGCCGAGGTGATGAGGTCTTTCCGGCCGAGCTGCCCGACAACTGCCGCGCCGAATACTCCGACCCGGTGCAGGCCGCCGTGCATGACCTGACCCCCGGTTCGCATGTGCTGATCATGAGCTTCAGCCATGCCGAAGACCTGGACGTGGTGGCGGCCTGCCTCGCGCGCCAGCGCGAGCGCGGCGATCTGCCCTATGTCGGCCTGATCGGCAGCCAGAGCAAGTGGGCCAGCTTCCGCCAGCGCCTGCAGGCGCGCGGCTTCAGCGCGGCCGAGCTGGCGCACATCACCTCGCCGATCGGCGTGCCGGGCATCGCCGGCAAGCAGCCCGAGGTGATTGCGGTGGCGGTGGCGGCGCAGCTGCTGATGATGCTGGGGTAGGGGCAATCGCCGAGGGTTCGGCGTGCTGCCCGACCGGAGGCCTCTGCAGCCGAGCGGGTCGGGCGGCGAGGATTTTCGCGCCGTCAGCGAGTGGTAGCCGCGCTGCCGCTCACCGGGCTCGCGAACTGCTGCTTGGCATCGGCCAGCATGCGATCGACACACCAGCGCGCATACCGGGGCCCAAGGCTTCGGCCCAGCAGACCCCACAGGCCGGCCACGGGCTTCGAGAATTCAATCCATACCGCCAGTTGCGTCCCGGCCTCGACGTTCAGGATCTCGAAACCCATTCGATAAGCCGTCAGCACAAGCAGCCTGGCCATGCCTTCGGTCTGCCAGACCTTGCGATGCGGTGCCAGGCGCTCGGTGACCCGTTCCTCGACCGAGAGCGTCAGGCCGAGCATGCGGCCGTGCAGGCGGATCAGACTGCCGGGCGCCCGGCCACCGGCCGCATCGAGATCGATCGACATCCGGCCGCCCGCCATCATCCACGAGCGCTTCGACATATGGCTCACCAGGCGCCTGGGATCGTCGAGATAGGCGAACACCTGCTCGGCGGCCGCGGGCAGCAGCGCCTCGGCGCGGTATTGATCGCTATACCTCATCGCGTCAGCCGCGCCGCAGCCGCAGCGCGTTGCTGATGACGGAAGCGGAACTCAGGCTCATGGCCAGCGCCGCGATCATCGGCGAGAGCAGCCAGCCGGTGAACGGATACAGCAGGCCGGCCGCCACCGGGATGCCCAGCGCGTTGTAGAGGAAGGCGAACATCAGGTTCTGCTTCATATTGCCGACCGTCGCCTCGGACAGCGCGCGCGCCGTCGAGATGCCCCGCAGGTCGCCCTTGACCAGCGTGATCTGGGCGCTGTTCATCGCCACATCGGTGCCCGTGCCCATGGCAATGCCGACGTCGGCCTTGGCCAGCGCCGGTGCGTCGTTGATGCCGTCCCCGGCCATGGCGACGATGCGCCCTTCGGCCTGCAGCCGCGACACCAAGTCCAGCTTGTCCGCCGGCTTGACCTCGCCATGCACCTCGTCCAGTCCCAAGCGGGCGCCGACGGCCTTGGCCGTGGTGAGGCCGTCGCCGGTGGCCATGATGATGCGGATGCCGGCGGCGCGCAGCGAGGCCAGGGCCTCGGGCGTGCTGGCCTTGACCGGATCGGACACCGCCAGCAGCCCGAGCAGCTGGCCATCGGCGGCCAGGTACATCACGCTGGCGCCCTCGGTGCGCAGGGTTTCGGCCCGGGGCAGCAGCGCGTCCACCGCCACATCCAGTTGCTGCATCAGCGCCGTGTTGCCCAGTGCGAGTCTGCGCCCGGCCACCACGCCGCGCACGCCGATACCGGTGCCGGACTCGAAGCCTTCGGGCTTGGCGAGCTGCAAGCCGCGCTCGCGTGCCGCCTTGACGATGGCCTCGGCCAAGGGGTGCTCGCTGCCCTGGTCCAGGCTCGCGGCCAGGCGCAGCAGCTCATCCGGCTCGACACCGGGGGCCGGAACCACGCGCTCGAACACGGGCCGCCCTTCGGTCAGGGTGCCGGTCTTGTCGACGATCAGCGCATCCACCTTGCGCAGGTTTTCGATCGCGGCCGCATCGCGGAACAGCACACCGCTGGTCGCCCCGCGGCCGGTGGCCACCATGATGGACATCGGCGTCGCCAGGCCCAGCGCGCAGGGGCAGGCAATGATGAGCACGGCCACCGCATTCACCAGGCCGTAGACCCAGCTCGGCGCGGGGCCGAACAAGCCCCAAGCGAGCAGCGTCAGCACGGCAATGGCGACGACGGCGACGACGAAGTAGCCCGCCACCCGATCGGCCATGCGCTGCATCGGCGCGCGGGAGCGCTGGGCCTGCGCGACCATCTGGACGATCTGCGCCAGCATGGTGGCCGAGCCGACGCGCTCGGAGCGCATCACCAGCGCACCGTTGGTATTCAGCGTCGCGCCGATCAGCTTGTCGCCGGCGCTCTTGACGACCGGCACCGGCTCGCCGGTCAGCATCGCCTCGTCGACCGCGCTGCGGCCCTCAACGACGACGCCGTCCACCGGCACCTTCTCGCCGGGGCGCACGCGCAGCAGGTCGCCCACATGCACATGGGCCAGCGGCACATCGCTTTCCTGGCCCTGCGCGTCGATGCGGCGCGCCGTCTTGGGCGCCAGGCCCAGCAGCGACTTGATCGCCGCCGAGGTCTGCGAGCGCGCCTTCAGCTCCAGCATCTGGCCGAGCAGGGTCAGCGAGATGATGACGGCCGCGGCCTCGAAATAGACCGCCACGCGGCCCATGGCGCGGAACGAAGCCGGGAAGGCCTGCGGCGCCACCGTGGCGACGACGCTGTAGACGAAGGCCGCGCCGGTGCCCAGGCCGATCAGCGTCCACATATTCGGGCTGCGGTGCAGCACCGACTGCGCGCCGCGCTGGAAGAACGGCAGGCCGGCCCACAGCACCACGGGCAGGGTCAGGGCCAGTTCGATCCAGCTCTGCGTGCCCATCTCGAACCATCGCATCCGGTGGCCGGCCATGGCCAGCACGGTCACGAGCACGGTGAGCGGCAAGGTCCACCAGAAGCGCCGCTGGAAGTCTCGCAACTCCGGGTTCTCGTCCGCCTCCAGCTCGGGCAGCAGCGGTTCCAGCGTCATGCCGCATTTGGGGCAGTTGCCCGGCCGATCCTGACGGATCTCCGGATGCATCGGGCAGGTGTAGACGGTTGGCGCCGCGGCTGCGGCCACGCCGGCAGGCGCCGCCTCGCCCTCTGGCGCCAGATTCATCCCGCACAAGGGACAGCGGCCCGGTTGAGGCTGGCGGATCTGAGGATGCATGGGGCAGACATAGACCGGCGCCGCGCGGGGCAGTTCGACATCTTGTTTCATGCGGCTCTCACTTTGCAACCATGGGCTCGCCACCGGCAAGGCTGGACACAGCTTCAGCCCTGCCACGGTGGCAAGGTCAAGTCTCCCCGCTGGGAGGGAGGGCATGCCCCGGCCAGCGCGGCAGGAAGCGCGGCGTGCGCTCGGCGTAACGCCGGTACTCGGCACCGAACTGACGGGCCATGTCGCGCTCCTCGTTGACGGCGAGGCGGCCATACATCAGCAGCAGGACGGGGAACATCAGCAGGGTCAGCAGCGTCGGCCACTGCACGAGGAAGCCCAGCAGGATCAGCACGAAGGCGACGTACTGCGGATGGCGGATGCGCGCATAGGGCCCGGCGGTGGCCAGGCCGCGGCGGCGTTGCGCGTGGTACAGCACATGCCAGGCACTCGACAGCAGCCAGAAGCCACCGCCCAGCAGGAGGTAGCTGGCGATGTGCAGGGCACCGAAATGCGGGTCGCCCTGCTCGCCCAGCAGCGTCGACCACAAGTGGCCGGCATTGTGAGTCAGCAGGTCGAGCTCGGGATAGCGCGTCTGCAACCAGCCGGACAGCAGATAGATGGTCAGCGGGAAGCCGTACATCTCGACGAACAGGGCCACGATGAAGGCGGCAAATGCACCGAAGCTGCGCCAGTCCCGCGCCGTCTGCGGCTTGAAGAAGCTGAACGCGAACATCAGGAACACCGCCGAGTTCAGGATCACCAGGGACCAGAGACCATAGGCCGGGGCGTCGTGTGTCATGGCCGATCTCCTTCGCCGTGCTCATCGCGATGGGACGGGTGCCCGCCGCCATGATGGTGCCCACGATGCATGAACACATGCATCAGCGGACAGGCCAGCAGGAACGCATAGGGCAGGGCGCCCAACAGATGGGCGCGGTGCTCCTCCCAGAGGAACCAGCCTGCCACGGCTGCCATGACGATCCAGCCGATGCCGAAACGCGAGCGCCAGAAGGGCGGGTGTTGCGGGTCGCGATCATCCATGATGATCTCCCGATGCAACTGAGCGGCTCACTTGCCGCCCTGGGCAGGCGCGGCCGGCATCCGGTCCAGCATCATTTCCATCATCGTCTGCATCATGTCCATGCGCTGCTCCAGCGCCTGCATGCGGGCCTTGGAGTCGGCCGGCATGCCCTTCATGCCGCCAGCGCCGCCCGCGGGCTGTTCGGACATCTGCTTCATCATGCCCATGCCGGCCTGCATGGCCTTCATGTGCTCGCCCATCAGAGCCTGACGCTCCTCGGGCGTCTTCGCGGCCATCATCTTCTGGTGCATGTCCTGCATGGCCTTCATGCTGGCCGCGGCTGCGCCGGCCTTGACGGGTGCATTCAGGGGTGCATTGACGGGCGCCTTGACGATGGCGGCCGAGGCCGCGCCGTCCGGGTGATGGGCCTGGTGATCTTCTTCATCCTTGGTCTGGGCCGTGGCGATGCCGGCTGCGATGAGCAGCGCGGCAGCAGTGACGACGAGCTTGTTCATGGTGCGCTCCGATGGGTTGCGGCGAAGAGAAGGAAAGAACCTGCAAATTCCAGGTCGAATGCACGCGCGCTGTTTCGCCATCCAGCACGCGCCTGCACGGGCGTGCAATACCGGCAGCTCCGGGCGCGGCCCGGCGTGCCCGATGGATGGCTAAATGGTCAGTCTCAGGAAGCGGATCGGGATCGGTGGCCCCGTTCCGCGCACCGGCGCCGCACGGGCAGGCGCAGCCGGCGCCAGGGCCGGTTCCGACGTCCAGACCAAGGTGGTCGACTCGAACAGCAGCGGGAGCATGCTTGCCGGGCTGCCCAGCCCCTTGGAGAGTGGATTCAGCGTCGACCATTCGTCGTCACAGAAACGCTGACAGGCATCCTCGTGCTCGCTTGAGCGCGGGGCGGTGAAACCCGCCGCACCGCGGTCATCATGCTCGTGCAACTCGGCCGCGTCGTCATGGCGATAGGTCGCCGTGATCGGGCTGCCGTCGAGGGAACTCCCCTTGCCGAGGGCGCAAGCATTCGCCATGCCGCTGACCAGCGCGAACATCCAGACGAACAGCATGGCTGTGGCTAGGCCTTGCCTGGTGGTTCGTCTCAGCATCGTGGTCATGATGGGCTCGCGCTGCCCGGCCCCGGTGGGGCGTGCAAGTCCATCTTGCGACTCGAGGGCAAGGCAAACCTTGATCCCCGTCAAACTGATGATGCGCTGCGACGCTCGCCGGCAGCACGGCCCGCCTGCCGATTTTTCTAGAATCTGCCCGCCAGGTGTGTGGACGCCTGATGAGGCCGGCGTCAAGGGCGCGGCCACCGCTTGCTCATGGCCGATGCGAACGCTTGCCGCCCCCTTGCCGCTGCCGGCAATCCCTGCATGAGTTGCGGCGCCTGCTGCGCCAGCTTCCGTGTCTCGTTCTACTGGGCCGAGGCGTCGGGCCTGCCGGATGCGCTCACCGAGCGCGTGAGCCCGCTCTACAGCTGCATGGCGGGCACCCACAGCAAGACGCCGCGCTGCGCCGCCCTGCTGGGCGAGGTCGGCAGCGCGGTGGCCTGCAGCGTCTACGCGCGGCGCCCCTCGCCCTGCCGCGAGGTGGTGGCCGGCGATGCCAAATGCCTGACGGCGCGCCAGCGCCATGGGCTGCGCTAGGGCTGCTGCAGGCCCACGCTGCCGAGGTAGCGCTGCACGATGCGCTGCAGGCTGCCGTCGCGGCGCATCGCCTCGATGGTGCTGTTGTAGCCCTCCACGAAACCCGGGTCGGTGCTGCGCATGCTGAAGGCGGTGGGGGCCGGCTCGTCCGACACCACCACCTGGGTCTTGAGCAGCTTGTCGCTCAGCTTCAGGCCCGCCAGCTCGAATTCGGCGGTCAGCTCGTCGGCGATCACGCCGTCGATGCGGCCGCGCTCCAGCATCTGCCATAGGCTATGCCGATTGCTCACCTTGCTCACGCCGCGGGCAAAAGTCTCATCCCGCATCAGGGCGGCGTAGTCGGGCCCGTAGACCACGCCGATCTGGGCGCCCAACCTGAAGGGGCTGCCGCGCAGCTCCAGCAGGCTCTTGAAGGGCCAGCGCGCCGCGTCGGCGCGGCGCATGTAAAGCATATTGCGCGAGTGCAGCACCGGCGCCGAGAACCAGGCATAGGCCTCGCGCTCGGGGCGCCTGAAGGCGCCGGCCAGCACATCCAGATCGCCATGCTCCAGCTCCACCAGGGCGCGCGCGAAGGGCATCTCCACCAGCTTCACGCTGCAGCCCATGCGGCGCAGCGCCTCGACATTGATGTCGAGTTGCACGCCGCCGATCGCGCCGCCGGGCAGGCGCATGGAGAAGGGCGGGTCGTCGTTCCAGCGCAGCTTCTTCTCGCAGGCCGGCGCAGCCGCCCCGGCCGGGCCGGCCAGGCCGGTCAGCGCGAGCAGCAGGGTGGCGGCGACGGCGCGTGGGTTCATTCCGCCGCCAGTTTGCGCTCCTTGATCAGCGCATGCCAGGTCTGGGTCTCGGCTTGCACGAAGCGCGCCAGCGCGGGGGCGTCACTGGGCGCCAGCTCCAGGCCGAAGTCTTCCAGCTTGCTGCGCACCTCGGGCAGCTGGATCGCCTTCTGCATCTCGCTGGAGAGCCGCGTCACCGCCTCGGCCGGCGTGCCCTTGGGCACGAACAGGCCCTGCCAGGCCGCCACGTCCACGTTCTTCAGGCCCAGTTCCTCGAAGGTGGGCACGTCCGGCAGCTGCGGGATGCGCTTCTTCGTCAGCACCGCCAGCGGCTTGATCTTGCCGGCGCGGATATGCGGCAGGCCGGCGGCGGTGTCGAGGATGGCCATCGGCACCACGCCGGCCATCAGGTCCTGCACCGCGAAGGCGGTGCCGCGGTAGGGCACGTGCACGATGAAGCTCTTGCTGCGGTCCTTCACCAGTTCCATCGCCAGATGGTGCGGGCTGCCGATGCCGGGCGAGGCATAGCTGTAGCGGCCCGGCTTGGCCTTCACCTCGTCCAGCCACTGCTTGCCGCTGCTGAAACCGGCGCCCGGGTGCACGGTGAGGATGAGCGGGAACTTGGCCATCAGCCCCACCGGCGCCAGATCGGCCGGCGCATAGGGCAGCTTCTTGTACAAGGCGCTGTTGAACACCAGCGCGCCGTTGTCGCCGCTGAGGATGGTGTAGCCATCGGCGGGCGCCTTGGCCGCCGCGTCGGTGCCTATCATGCCGCCGGCGCCGGGGCGGTTGTCGATCACCAGCGGCTGGCCCAGCTGCTTGCCGAGCTGGGGCGCGAGCTGGCGCGCCAGGAAATCCGAGCCGCCGCCGGCCGGGTAGGCCACCACCCAGCGGATCGGCTTGGCCGGCCAGGTTTCGGCCTGGCTCGCATGGCCGGCCAGCGCGGCCAGGGTGGAGATGGCGATGAGACAGACACGGCGAGCAAGCATCGATGCGTTCCTTCCACGGCAGGCGGCTACAGTCGCGGCATCTTAAGCCGCCCGGAACGCCCGCCATGAGCAACACCACCCACGCCTGCCCCCTGTGTGCCGAAGTTGGCGGCCTGCTCATCGTGGAGCGTCCGCAGTGGCGCGTGGTGCGCGTCGCCGACGCCGACTTCCCGGCCTTCTACCGCGTCATCTGGCAGCAGCATGTGGCCGAATTCAGCGATCTCGACCTGGCCGCGCGCAGCGCCTGCATGGAGGTGGTCTACCGCGTCGAGCAGGTGTTGCGCCAGGCGCTCGCGCCAGCCAAGCTGAACCTCGCCAGCCTGGGCAATATGGTGCCGCATCTGCACTGGCACGTGATCGCCCGCTTCGACTGGGACAGCCATTTCCCCAACCCGATCTGGGGCGAACGCCAGCGCACGCTGGCCACGCCCGCCGAAGCCAGGCTGCCCCTGCCGCTGGCGCAGCTGGACGACCAGCTGCGCGCGGCACTGCTGTTTACCACGCGCTGAGCCGGCCAGACTGGCAAGACCTGACCCCAGGGGTCAGGTCTTGCCATGCCTGCCTAAGTGTTTTCACCCAGCGGGAAACACCTGCCTGCAAGCTCTTACAGGTGGATGCGCCTGGCACCGCCGTGCCTTCCTACACTGCGCGCTCCCTGTTTATTTGGGCGCATACCGCACCGAAATAGGGCTGCCCCGCCGCGCCGCGATCCGGCCTGGCGAGGCACAAGGGGCGCCGCGATCGCGGCCGCCGCCAACACAACTTTGGAGCAAACATGAGCATCTTCCTTGGCAGACAGGGCGCCCTGGCGCTGGCCCTGTGCAGCTTGATCGGTACGGCGGCGCAGGCCGGCATCTCGGCCACCCAGGTGGACCGCCCCGCGGCGGCGCGCAGCACGCAGACCGACCGCCTGATCGTCAAATACCGCGACGCCAGCCAGACCCAGCAGGTCGGTGGCCAGAGCATCCAGGTGGCGCGCGGCCTCGACGGCGCCACCCTCGGGGCGCGCCTGGGCCATGCACAGGGCCTGGCCGCGCAGGCCGGCGTCAATCTGAAGCTGCTGCGTCAGACCGGCGTGGGCGCGCATGTCTACAAGCTCGATCGCCGCCTCAGCCTGGAGCAGGTGCAGCGCCTGGCGGCGCAGCTGCAGCAAAGCGACGCCAGCATCGAATACGCGGAGCCCGATCGCAAGGTCTATGCGCTGTTCACGCCCAACGACAGCCAGTACAACCAGCAATGGGATCTGTACGAGGCCACGGCGGGCATGCGCGCGCCCGCCGCCTGGGACCTGGCCACCGGCACGGGCGTGGTGGTGGCGGTGATCGATACCGGCATCCGCCCGCACGCCGACCTGTCGGGCCAGACCGTGGCCGGCTACGACATGATCACCCAGACCAGCATTGCCAACGACGGCAGCGGCCGTGACGGCGATGCCAGCGACCCCGGCGACTGGGTGGCCGCGGGCGAATGCGGCGTGGGCGAGCCCGCCAGCGACTCCAGCTGGCATGGCACCCATGTGGCCGGCACCATTGCCGCCAAGACCAACAACGCCAGCGGCGTGGCCGGCATCGCCTTCAATGCCAAGGTGCAACCGGTGCGCGTGCTGGGCAAGTGCGGTGGCTACACCTCCGACATCGCCGACGCCATCGTCTGGGCCTCCGGTGGCAGCGTGTCCGGCGTGCCCGCCAACGCCACGCCCTCGCGCGTCATCAATATGTCGCTGGGCGGTGGCGGTGCTTGCGATACCACCACGCAGAACGCGATCAACAGTGCGCGCTCGCGCGGCACGGTGGTGATCGTGGCCGCCGGCAACGAGAACCAGAACGCCAGCAACTCCAATCCGGCCAATTGCGCCGGCGTGGTGGCGGTGGCCGCCACCGACCGCTATGGCGCGCGCGCCTACTACTCCAACTACGGCAGCGTGGTGGATCTGGCGGCGCCGGGTGGCGACGTGCGCGCCTCGGCCAGCAACGGCATCCTCTCCACGCTGAATGCCGGCACCAGCGGCCCGGGCGCCGACAGCTACGCCTATTACCAGGGCACCTCGATGGCCACGCCGCATGTGGCCGGGGTGGCCGCGCTGATGCTCAGCGCCAAGCCCGGCGCCACGCCGGACCAGATCGAGGCGGCGCTGAAGAGCAGCGCGCGCGCCTTCCCCGGCAGCTGCAGCGGCTGCGGCAGCGGCCTGCTGGACGCGGCGGCTGCCGTCACCGCCATCAGCGGCGGCGGCCTGCCCACGGTCAACGAGGTCGAGGCCAACAACAGCATGGGTGCGGCCAATGTCGTGAGCGCGCCCGCCAAGGTGAACGGCAGCCTGTCCAGCACCGACACGGTGGACTACTTCCGCATCAGCCTGCCGGCCGGCAAGACGCTCAGCGCCACCCTCACCGCCGGCAGCAGCGCCAATGACTTCGACCTCTATCTCTACAACAGCGCCGGCAGCCAGCTGCGCGCCTCGGAGAACGCCGCCGGCCAGAGCGACAGCTTCAGCTACAGCAACACCGGCGGCAGCGCCGTGACGCTCTACGTCCGGGCGCTGCGCTACAGCGGCTCGGGCAGCTACGGCCTGACGCTCAGCTGGTAAGCCGGCCGCCGCTGTTCATTCCTTCGATCCCTCCCTTTGCCCTGCGCTGCGGCGCAGGGTTTTTTTTGTGCGCGCGTCACCACACGGTGATCGGATCCGCGCTCACCATGCCATCGCCCGGCTTGCAGTCGAAGGCCTTGGCGAAGGCCGGCGAGTTGGACATCGGGCCCAGCACGCGGAACTTGCCGGGCGAGTGGCCGTCGGTGCGCAGCTGGTTGATGAGGAACTCGGTGCGTACCTTGCCGCGCCAGACGATGGCGTTGGAGAGGAAGAAGCGCTGCTCGGGCGTGTAGTCATCGACCTTCTCGGTCTTGCCGCTGCGCTTGAGCGCCAGCTGCAGGCCCTCGTAGGCGATCGGCAGGCCCGACATGTCGGAGATGTTCTCGCCCAGGGTCAGCTGGCCATTGATGGCCATCTCGGGCAGCGGGCGGTAGCCGCCATACAGCGCCACCACGCGTTCGGCACGCGCCTTGTAGGCGGCGGCGTCCTCGGCGGTCCACCAGTCCTTGAGCCGGCCCTGGCCGTCGTACTGGCGGCCGCGGTCGTCGAAGTGGTGGGTGATCTCATGGCCGATCACCATGCCGATGCCGCCATAGTTCACCGCATCGTCGGCCTTGGCGTCGAAGAAGGGCGGCTGCAGGATGCCGGCCGGGAAGGTGATCTCGTTCAGCCCGCCCGCGAAGGCGTTGACGATGTGCGGGCTGGTGAACCAGCGCTTGCGGTTGGTCGGCTGGTCCAGCTCATTCATCTGGCGCTGCGTGGCCCAGGCATTGGCGCGCAGCAGATTGCCGGCGTAATCGTCCTTGGCCAGGCTCAGGCCCTGGTAGTCGGGCCATTGCTCCGGCGCGCCGATCTTGGGCACCATCGCGTCCAGCTTCTCCAGCGCGCGCTGCTTGGTGGGCGCGCTCATCCAGCCCAGCTCGCTGATGCGGCGGCGCATCGCGCTCTTGATGTCGGCCACCAGCGCGAGCGCGCGCTGCTGCGCCTCGGCCGGGAAGGCCTTCTGCACGAACAGCTCGCCCAGCGCCTGGCCCAGCGGCGCGCCGCCGGTGCGCCCGCCGATCGCCAGGATCACCTCCTCGTTGCGTGGCGCGGGCGCCTTCAGGCCCAGGATGGTGGCGCCGTAGTAGTCGTAATGGGCCTGGGCAAAGGCCTTGGGCAGGCGGTCGGCGCTGGCATCCAACAGGCGCAGGCGCAGGTAGTTGCGCCAGGTCGACGCGGGCGTGCCGGCCGCCAACTGCCCGACGCGCTTGGCGAACTCGGGCTGGCTGACGATCAGGCGTTCCACCCCACCCTTGCGCGTGGGCGTGCCGGTGAGGCCGTTCAGATAGGCCAGCCAGTCGAAGCCCGGCGCGGCCGCGGCCAGCTCGGCCGGGCTCATGGGGTTGTAGCTGGCGCGCGGATCGCGCTGCTGGGCGCGCGGCTTGGTGGCCTCGGCCAGCGCGGTCTCCAGCGCCAGCACGGCGTCCAGCGCCGCCGCGTCCAGCGGCGTGCCGGCGGCGGCCATGATGGTCTGGGCATAGCGGCGGTAGGCGGTCTTGATGCGCTCGGCGCTCGCGCTGGTGGCGAAATAGTCGTCGCGGTCGGGCAGGCCCAGGCCGCCGGCGCCCAGGGTCAGCGCCTGGCGGGTGGGCTCCATCGGGTCGGCGCGCACAAAGCCGCCCAGCGGCGCCACCACCTGCACGCGCGCCAGCTCGGCCAATAGAACGGGCAACTGGGTCGGCAGCTGCTCGGGCGTCTGCAGGGCGTCGATGCGCTGCAGCAGCGGCTGCAGCGCGCCCAGGCCGCGCGCCTCGATGGCGGCCAGATCCATGCCGCTGCTGTAATAGGCGGCCAGCAGCGCCAGGCCCGGGCTGTTCTGCGCCTTGGCATCCTGCACCAGCTCGGCCAGGGCCTTTTCCAGCAGCGCGTCGTTGGCGCGGCGCAGGTCATCGAAGCTGCCGATGCGTGGGCGATTGGCGGGCAATTCGGTGCGGGATTCCCACAGTCCGTTCACATGGCCATAGAAATCGCTGCAGGCCGGCACCTCGCTGGAGAGGCCTTTCAGGTCCAGCGCCTGGGCGCCAAGCGTGGGCAGGAAGGCCAGCAGCAGGCCGGCGACGAGAGGGGCGGGGCGAAGCATTTTGTGCATCTGGGGTTCTGGTCAGAGGAGAGCGGTGCGGGCACCCTAGACCAGATCGGGCTCGGCAACCAGAGGTGATGCCCCGGCTACACTGGCACCATGGCCGGCCTGAACCGCAACTCCCCCAAGCCCACCGAGCTCACCGTGCACCAGCAGTCGCGCGTGCTCGAGGTGGCGTTCGACGATGGCGCGCGCTTTCGCATCCCCTTCGAGCTGATGCGCGTCTACAGCCCCTCGGCCGAGGTGAAGGGCCATGGCCCCGGCCAGGAGACCCTGCAGACCGGCAAGCGCCTGGTGGGCATTGATGCGCTGGAGCCGGTGGGTCATTACGCCGTGCAGCCGCGTTTCTCCGACGGCCACGACAGCGGCATCTTCTCCTGGGACTATCTGTACGAGCTGGGCGCCAATGCCGCGCAGCTCTGGCGCGATTACGAGGCCCGCCTGGCTGCCGCCGGCGTGGATCGCGATGCGCCGATGCCTGGCAAGGCCGCCGCCCACGGCGGCAGCTGCGGCCATCACCATTGACGAATATTTGAAGGCCCCATCATGAGCAGCACCCATTTCGGCTTCCAGACCGTCGACGAGCGCGAGAAGGCCAGCCGCGTGCGCGGCGTGTTCGATTCCGTGGCCTCGCGCTACGACATCATGAACGACCTCATGTCCATGGGCATGCACCGCGCCTGGAAGGCCTACACCGTGGCGGTGGCCAACCTCAAGCCCGGTGAGCGCGCGCTCGACATCGCCGGCGGCACCGGCGACCTCGCCAAGGCCTTCGCCGCCAAGGTCGGCGAGACCGGCATGGTGGTGCACACCGACATCAACGAGGCGATGCTGCGCCAGGGCCGCGACCGCCTGCTCAACGAGGGCGTGGTGCTGCCCACCAACCTCTGCGATGCCGAGGCGCTGCCCTACAAGGACGCCAGCTTCGATCTCGTCAGCGTGGCCTTCGGCCTGCGCAATATGACCCACAAGGACAAGGCGCTGGCCGAGATGTGCCGCGTGCTCAAGCCGGGCGGGCGCCTGCTGGTGCTGGAGTTCTCCAAGGTGGCCGAGCCCTTGCAGAAGCCCTACGACTGGTACTCCTTCAAGATCCTGCCGCGCCTGGGCCAATGGATCGCCGGCGATGCCGAGAGCTACCGCTATCTGGCCGAGTCGATCCGCATGCACCCCGATCAGGCCACCCTCAAGGCCATGATGAAGACGGCCGGCTTCGGCCATGTGGACGTGCACAACCTCAGCGGCGGCATCGTCGCGCTGCACGCCGGCATCAAATGCTGACAGGCGCAGCTCCGAGGCCTGCCTCCTAGGGTTTCTTCCCCCCGCGTTTGAGCGCCAACGAGCCGCTCGCGCGCCCCAATTGGGGCTATGGTTTGCGCTATCCCTGCGCTGGCAGGGGGTCACGTCTTGCGCCCGCGGGCGAGCCGCCGCTTTTCGTAACGCGCTGACGCCTTAGGGGGGTCAACTGTCATTTCGCAAAGCTACACTCGCTGGCCGAAGACGGACCGGGTGCTGCCTGCGCTTGTGCGCGGGCGGCCGTGCAGGGTTGGGGAGAGCCGGGCACAGCGATGATCACTGTGATGTTGGTGGCTCTGGGTCCTTTGGAATACAGAAAGTCAAAGCAATGAACTTGATGATGAAGAAGCAGGGCGCGGCGGGTCTGCGCGTGGCCGTGATCGCAGCGGCCGCCCTCACGCTGGTGCTGGTGGCCGGCTGCGGCGACAAAAAGGGCGGCGACAAGGCCTCCCAGACCGCCGCCAAGGTGAACAAGGAAGAGATCACCGTTCATCAAATCAACTTCGTGCTGCAGCGCCAGCAAGGCCTCAAGCCCGAGCAGGCCGAAGCCGCCTCGCGCCAGGTGCTGGAGCGCCTGATCGAGCAGGAGCTGGCGGTGCAGAAGGCACAGGACCTCAAGCTCGACCGCGACCCCCGCGTGGTGCAGCAGATCGAGGCCGCCAAGCGCGAGATCCTGGCCCGCGCCTATGTCGAGCGCACCGGTGAGGCGGTGGCCAAGCCCACCGCCGAAGAGATCGCCGCCTACTACAGCGCCAAGCCCGCGCTCTTCAAGGAGCGCCGCCTCTACAGCCTGCAGGAAATCGCCATCGAGGCCAAGCCCGATCAGCTCGAGACCCTGCGCAGCAAGCTGCAGGCCGCCAAGAACATGGGCGAGTTCGTCGAGTTCCTGAAGGCCAATGAATTCCGCTTCACCGGCAACCAGGCCGTGCGCGCCGCCGAGCAGCTGCCGCTCGCCAGCCTCGACCGCATCGCCGCGATGAAGGACGGCGACTCCGTCATCAGCCAGGGCCCCAACGGCCTGCAGGTGCTGTTCCTGGTGGGCTCGCGCAGCCAGCCCGTCGGCGAGGACCAGGCGCGCCCCGCAATCGAGCAGTTCCTCACCAACCAGCGCAAGAGCGAGCTGGTGCAGAAGGACATGAAGGCCCTGCGCGAGGCCGCCAAGATCGAGTACGTCGGCAAGTTTGCCGAGGGCGCGCCCGGCGCGGCCCCGGCCGCCGAGGCCACGCCGGCGGCCTCCGTCGCAGCGCCCGCACCCGCACCGGCCGCCAGCGGCCTGGACGCCTCCGCCATCTCCAAGGGAATGGGCCTGAAGAAATGATCGCCAGCCACGTCAAGCACACGCAGCGCCTCGGCGCATGCCTCGCGCTGGTCGGCGCCTTGTCGACCGGCGTTTTTTCTGCCGGCAGCGCGCTCGCGCAGGCCGCCACCACCGCCACGGCCGAATACCGCCTGGGCTCCGGTGACGTGCTGCGCATCAGCGTCTACCAGAATCAAGACCTGACCCTCGAGACGCGCGTCTCCGAGGCCGGCGTGCTGACCTTCCCGCTGCTGGGCACCATCCGCATCGGCGGCCTCTCGGTCACCCAGGCCGAGGCGCTGATCGCCGACGGCCTGCGCAAGGGCAACTTCGTCAAGAACCCGCAGGTCACCATCGTGG
>Ga0208398_100401_pt1 | contig 31496 bp, 19 predicted proteins | sample LakWasMe79_HOW10_2_FD_183905 | JGI IMG/M metagenome (GOLD analysis project Ga0208398, IMG submission 183905) | Freshwater sediment methanotrophic microbial communities from Lake Washington under simulated oxygen tension - Sediment Metagenome... | ecosystem: Environmental > Aquatic > Freshwater >...
TTTGCAATTAAGCTATTTAATTCATTTTGAAACTGCGCTTCGCTAATCATTTTTTCTAATTTTTAATAGAACGCTAAAGTAGGATTTATTTTGTGTATTAAAAAGTAAGAGCGTTTTAAAAATTGGGGATTTCACATTTATTTACAACTATTTATTCCTTCAATTACTATATTTTAAAAGAATAGTATTTCAAAAGAAAACCTGCAAGCATTACTGCTTACAGGCTCTATTTTCTTTTATTTATGAATAAAAGATTAAAATTATTCGATACCGGTTTGATCAATCATATAAATTAAAGCAGCCATAGTTCCTGCACCAAGTTCCAACTCCCGTTTGTTAATAGCATCAAATTTATCATTTGCTGCATGATGGTAGTCAAAATAACGCTGTGAATCCGGTTTCAAGCCTGCTTTAACAATTTTTGACGATGTCAGTGCCTCAATATCCGAACCGGAATGGCCCTTTACAAAACTGTGAATCAGGTAAGGCTCGAATAGTGTTTTCCAATTTGAAATCTTACTAAAATCAGAGTCGTTACATTCGAACGAAAACCCTCTTGGAGTAAAACCGCCTTCATCACTCTCTAAAGCAAAAATGTGGTTTTCTTTATTAGCCAAAGACAATTCCTCATATTTTTTACCGCCTCTTGTCCCGTTCTCTTCATTCATAAAAAGAACTACACGAAGCGTATTTTTAGGCTTGTAATTTAAATTTTTAAAAATATTCATTACCTCCATACTCTGTACCACTCCTGCACCATCGTCATGTGAACCATCAGCCAAGTCCCAGGAATCAAGGTGCCCTCCTACTACCATAATCTTTTCTGGATTTTCAGTTCCTTTGATTTCACCAACCACATTATAAGAAAGTACATCCTCCAATTGCTGACAGGATTGCTTAAAATAAAACTTCAAATTAGGATTTTTTTTCAAAGTCTTGCTCAACAATTCGGCTCCATTAGTGCTGATTGCAGCGGTTGGGATATATTTATCTTTTGGAATATCTCCATAACTTTGTCCTCCAGCATGAGGAAAATCATCCTGTCTCAAATTCATTGAACGCACAATTGTCCCGACTGCTCCCAAATTTGAAGCTTCTTTGGCACCGGCATATCGTTGATCGACTGCTCCAGAATAAGCATCAAAAGCCTCAATAGCCCCATTATTCATGGGTCTGTTATAGAAAACTATTTTTCCTTTAATCTTATCAGCTCCCAAGGCTTTCAATTCATCAAAACTATGAATTTCAATCACTTCGGCGGTTATACCATTTTTCGGTGTTGCAATTGACCCGCCCAAAGCACAAATCGGTACTGTGATTTTAGTTTTATTATCCTGAATATAGGCCGTTTCTTTTTCGCCTCGAACCCAATGAGGCACCATTACTTCCTGAAGATATACTTTATCAAATCCCAAAGTTTCCATTTGCTTTCTGGTATACTGAACCGCTTTTTCAGCTCCTTCAGAACCTGACAAACGCGATCCTACATTATTTGACAAATAATCCAGCCAAGAATAACATTGGGATTTTGTCAATGCAGAATTATAAATTTCCTTAAAAAACTGTTCGTCTTTGTTTTGGGCAAACAAAGCAACACTATTTACAAAAAGCAACGAAATAAGCAGGTTTTTTTTCATTTTGGGCTATTCTTAATTTAGTTAGTTTTAATTAATCGCAGTGCAATTTCGAAATTCTAAAATAAAATTGATGTTAAAATCAAAAAAAAATCCTGCAGTTTTCAAAACTCTGCAGGATTTTCAATAAAATCTTCTTTTGAATAATTACTTAACAGGCTCAAAACTTACGGCTGTTCCTCCGCCGGGAGCCAAATTCAAGTTTAATTTTGATTTGCTTGTAACCTCAACCGTTCTAATTTTGTAGGCCATTGGGTTATTTTTCCAATCGGCATCTTTAGCATCTTCATAAATAATGGCTTTGTATTTCTGTCCTTTCGTTAAAAAATCCAAAGTTATTTCAGATTTTCTGGCATTTTCATCTGTAATGGCACCTAAAAACCATGTTTCCTTTCCTTTTGTTTTTCTGGCAATGGTCAAATAATCTCCAGGTTCTGCTTCCAGAATTTTAGTATCATCCCAATCTAAAGCAACATCTTTTATAAATTGAAAAGCATCCATACGTTTTTCATAGTTTTGAGGTAAATCAGCCGCCATTTGCAAAGGAGAATACATCGTTACATACAAAGCCAATTGTTTAGCCAAAGTTGTATGAACCTGTTCTTTTTTATTTTTATCATAGTAGCTCATTTTGATTTCGAAGATACCCGGAGTGTAATCCATAGGTCCGCCAAGAAGTCTTGTAAAAGGCAAAATCGTTTCGTGGCTTGGTGCATTACCAACACTCCATCCATTGAATTCATTCCCACGGGCGGCTTCAGCGGCTATGTAGTTTGGATATGTACGGCTGTAGCCTGTCGGGCGGGACGACTCATGTGAATTGAGCATTAATTTATAATCTGCAGCGCGTCTTGCTACAAAATTGAAATGATTCACCATTGTTTGTCCGTCATGAAATTCACCACGGGGAATAATCCTTCCCACATAACCTGTTTTTACAGCAGGATAATCGTATTTTTTCATCAAATCGAACGCACGATCCAAATGACGCTCATAATTGGCAACAGATCCCGAGGTTTCATGGTGCATAATCATTTTTACGTTTTTTTCTTTGGCGTAAGCCGTAACTTCGTCCAGATTAAAATCAGGGTAAGGAGTCGTAAAATCAAATACTTCTTCCTTCCAGTTTCCTGCCCAGTCTTCCCAACCTACATTCCAGCCTTCAACCAAAACACCGTCAAATCCATTTTTGGCAGCAAAATCAATATATCTTTTTGTGTTTTCAGTAGTTGCGCCGTGTTTGCCCGTAGGTATTAAATCTTGTGACGATAAATTTTGTGCATTTTGTGAACCAGCATAATCCCAAGTAGAAACACCAACATGCATTTCCCACCAAATTCCAACATATTTCATTGGTTTGATATACGAAACATCATCCAGTTTACAAGGTTCGTTTAGATTCAAAATCATTTGAGAACCTACTATATCACGGGCATCTTTGCTTACCATGATAGTTCTCCAAGGAGAAACGCAAGGAGCTTGCAAATAGGCTTTATCTCCAATTGCATTCGGCACCAAATGTGAAGTAAGTTTATAATTGGTGACATCAACATCCAAATGCATAACCGGATAATTTACTACTGCAGCTTCAAATATATTAACATACAATCCCGAAGGTGATTTCATCATTAAAGGTGCCTGAACTCTGTTTTTACCAGGATCAGTTTTTACTCCAATCCCGTTATTATTATCCAACTTGGCATTATCAATTTCGGAAAGTTTTGTCTCATTATAAGGATATTCGTTGGTGTCAAAATCACCCGGAATCCAGAAAGTTTTGTAATCTTCGGTCAAATTAAAATGAGTAACCTCATCAGAAATAACGAAATAATTCAGCTTCTCTTGTTTTGGAAACTCATATCTAAAAGCCACTCCTTCATCATAGACTTTGAAAATAATATTCATTTTCAAATTAGTACCTTTTTGAACCAAAGCAATGCTAAGTTCATTATAATGATTTAGAATTGATGCTTTTTGACCTAAAACAGGTTTCCAGGATTCATTGAAAGTACCCCCTTTTGAAGACAGAATTTCAAAATCAGCATCAAGAGCCGGTTTGTCTTTGAGTTTTATTCCTAAAGTGCTTTCAGCAATTACCGGTTTACCTTTGTAATTTACTGTATACGAAGGCTGTCCGTTATTTATTAATTTGAAATTGACCTCAAGGGCACTCGATGGTGATTTTACGCTTTGTGCATGTAGCAAACTCAAAGCAAAAACGAGAATAATAGAAAATATTTTCTTCATTTGGTTATTTATTAATATAGATAGTAAAAATACTTCTTTACATTATGATATTCTAAATAAAATCAAACTACCACCTTGTAGTAAAATCGAAAACGTTTTCGATTTTAAGTCATTACACTTTTAAACAGATGTCCCTCTTTTTATATTATAACGAAATCAAAATTTAGTTTACTGCTTTAAGCCTTGTTTGCGTTCCAATGCCATTTTCATTGAAAGCTTCAATAGCAAAATAGTAACTTGTCCCTTTGTCCAACCCCCTGAAATCATACGAGTTTCCTCCATAAACCATTATGTTATTATATAATTTATCAGGAGCAATTCCGTAATAAATTGTATAACCGACAGCTCCCGGCAGTTTGTTCCAATGAATCATTGCATTCCTTGAATCCGAAGCGTTTCTGTCAACTTTAAATCCTGTAACCTGTTTTGGCTTTTCAGACAATCCATTTCCAAAAACACGAAAATCCGAAACCGCAAATAATCCTGATGCGTTATGAACATTTACCATTTTCACATAGCGGGCTTCAATAGGTTTTACTAATTCAACATAATCATGCGGAGTATCTTTATCACTTTTGGATTTATCTACAACCAATGTCCAATTTTGATTATCATCCGACATGAATATCTGATACTGGTAATAAATATCCATTGCTTTGTTATGCTGAGTTGCTTTATGATCGGCATAATTAATCTGCAGAGCATTAATTCTCATCTTTCTGCCCAAATCAATTTGCAGCCATTCCCCCGGTTTATCCGTTGTTGCTGACCAATAAGACTGTATATCTTCATCTGTTAAATTCTGTGCATTATAACAGATTTTTTCAAATACTTTTTTCCCGCCTGTATCGACTCTGTGGGTTTCTACATCCATACATTCTTCAGAAGAAGATGCTGTTGCTGTTTTTTTATACGAAAGCAGCATCCATCCAGAGAAAGCTCCTTTTGTCTGGTCTCGGTTTTGGGTTGGCAACAGGGTTGGATAATCGCCATAAGAAGTAATTGAATACATAATATCATCTTTGTCAAATCCCGCCGGAAACATATCGATACGACGCTCAAAACGGTCTTTAACCGAAATTTTACAGGTTCCAGTATTCCAATAATTTCCGTAATTATCCGCAAATGTATTACCGTGTCCAGCTCCAATTACAAAACCTCCCGGTTTATAAGACATCGGGTTGTGTTTTTGATATACAAATGGTCCCAAAGGACTGTCGCCTACATGAACACCATTGGCATAACCTTTGAATTCTGTTGCCGGAGCTCCATACTGCATGTAGTATTTACCATTGTGCTTGGTCATCCAGGCTCCTTCTATAAAATTACCCCAAGGTGCAGGCTCCATATCGTTATTAGGCCCAAAACGTTCCCAACCGTGCGCAGAAGGATCCAAACCGACTACTGCTTTTATCTGACCATAAGGCTGTTGAATATCTTCAACTTCTGTCGCTGCATACAGTTTTTCATAATCTGACTGATTTCCCTTTGGAAGCCAGGTATTATAATCAACTTCTACCCCGCAAAGCGGTAATTTTCCGCTTGAACCATAGTACATATACACTTTTTTGTCGTCGTCCTGAAAAATTGCAGGATCCCATGTAGGCAACATCGCAGTATTTACATGACGAACCCAGCGACCCGATTTTGGGTCGGCAGTTTTCCATACCGGATGGTCTTTCTTCCAGGTTGAACCGACATAAAACAGAGTATCATTAACGACCCATGCAGCCGGTGCGCATTGGTCATCATCTCCGGGTTTACGCTGGAAACTGCTGTATACAAATTTCCAGTCCGATAAATCTTTGCTCCAAAAAAAACCGGCCTGATTGGTCGCAAACAAATAATAATCCCCTTTGTAGGGAATAATTAACGGATCCGCACTCGAACGGCGGGAATCCGGAATTCCATTATGGTTTTCTGTCGTATAATTGTAACCTATATTAACCGGATTACAATATGTTGAAGCAGGTCTGTCAGGATCAAACCATTCTGTTTTCCCATTACTATTGGTTTTAGATTGCGCCATACCTGTTTGATGGACTGATAACAGCAATAACACCATTATATATACTTTCTGCATTTTAAAACTTTTTAAAATTATTTTATTTAAAACAACTCTCAGATTAAGCACTGACCATTCAGTTCTGATGGATTTAAAATTTAAAAAAAAGCCCTCCGTCTAACCAAAAACGGAGGGCAACCAAATAAACTAACCAAGCTTAATTTACAAAATTAAAACTTACTTTACTGTCTGCGTCTGAATTTCCTCCTACAAAAACTTCAAACTGACCAGGCTCAGCAACAAACTTCAAATCAGAATTGTAAAATTTCAAATCTTCTACACTTATTTCGAATGTCACTGTTTGTTTTTCTCCTTTTTTAAGGGCAATTTTTTTGAAACCTTTTAATTCTCTAACCGGTCTGGTTACAGAACCTATCACGTCTCTTATGTACAATTGCACAGTTTCTTTTCCGTCATAATTTCCGGTATTTGCAATATCAACACTCACTGTTACTTTATCATTGGAACTCATTTTATCCGATGAAATTTTTAAATTTGAATATTGAAAAGTGGTATAACTCAATCCAAAACCAAAAGGAAATAAAGGTTCGTTTCTTTCATCAATATAATTAGATCTGAACTTTTCGAATTTTCCTTCTTTGTTAACCAAAGGTCTACCTGTACTTTTAGATGCATAATGAATAGGCACCTGTCCTACACTTCTTGGAAACGTTGTTGTCAATTTTCCCGAAGGGTTTACATCTCCAAACAGTACATCTGCAATTGCATATCCTGCTTCGCTTCCTGCAAACCAAACATTCAAAATAGCCGGAACAGTTTCATTTTCATCTTTTATTACCAATGGACGTCCGTCAAACAGAACTAAAACTACCGGCTTACCAGTTTTTAGTAATTCATTCAATAAATCCTTTTGAGCCTGTGGAATTTCAAGATTCGTACGGCTGCTGCTCTCTCCGCTCATTTCGGCAGATTCTCCCAAAGCTGCTACAATAACATCAGCTTGATTTGCCACTTTTAAAGCCTCGGCAATCAATTCTTCCTTGGAACGGTTATCTCTGTGCAAGGTTTTACCAAACATAGTCGCATTGGTCTCAAAAGTTTCATCATAATCAAGATTACTTCCTTTGGCATAAAGAACGTTAGCTGATTTACCTGCCACTTCTTTGATTCCTGCCAACAATGAAATGCATTTATCACCATTTGTAGCAACACTCCAAGTTCCCGACATGTTTTCTTTGGCATCCGCCAATGGGCCTATAAGTGCAATGGTACCTGATTTTTTCAAAGGCAGTACCTGATTTTTATTTTTCAGTAAAACCAAAGATTGAGCTGCAATTTTTCTAGCCTCATCTCTGCTTGCTGCTGTAAAAACTTCAGTTTTAGCTCTTTTTTCATCACAGTATTTATAAGGGTCTGCAAACAAACCTAAATCATATTTGGCATTCAGAATAAGTGTTACTGCTTTGTCTATTTGTTCCATAGTAACTTTCTTTTCTTCCAATGATTTTTTCAAAGTGCCTGTAAATCCCTCACCTACCATGTCCATATCGATTCCTGCATTCAGAGCCAAAGCTGATACGGTCTGCAAATCTCCCATTCCGTGAGCAATCATCTCAGGAATCCCAGTAAAATCAGTAACTACAAAACCTTTGAAGCCCCATTGATTTCTCAAAACGTCTGTCATTAACCATTTATTTCCGGTAGCCGGTATGCCATCCACTTCATTGAAAGAAGCCATAACCGAACCTGCTCCTGCATCAACAGCAGCTTTGTAAGGCGGAAAATATTCATTGTACATTCTGATATGACTCATATCAACCGTATTGTAATCACGTCCGGCTTCTGGTGCTCCGTATAAGGCAAAATGCTTAACACAAGCCAAAATGGAGTTTTTCTTGGTAAGATCATTTTGCTGATATCCTACTACCATAGCTTTGGCAATCTGACTTCCCAAATATGGATCTTCACCGGAACCTTCAGAAATTCTTCCCCAACGAGGATCACGTGAAATATCAACCATAGGAGAAAAAGTCCAGTTAATTCCATCGGCACTGGCTTCCTGTGCGGCGATTTGAGCACTTCTCTCAATCAATTTCATGTCCCAGGTACATGATAACCCAAGAGGAATCGGAAAGGTCGTTTCATAACCATGAATTACATCCATTCCAAAAATCAAAGGGATTTTCAAACGGCTTTTTTCGACTGCAATCCGCTGTACATCTTTAATTTTCTGAACCGATTTAATATTAAATAAACCACCGACCTTGCCTTCTTCGATTTTCTTTGCAACATCAGAGCTGTTGGCCTGGCCAGTGGTAATATCGCCCGATGTCGGTAAATTCAACTGACCTAATTTTTCTTCCAAAGTCATTTTTGACAACAACTCGGCTACAAATTCGGCCTTAGGTTTAATAACAACGGCTTTTTTATTAACTTTCTTTTGGCTGTAGCCCAAAAAAATGGAGCCTAAGAATAGTACAATTAATGTCTTTTTCATTTTTTATCAGTTTTTATTTGTTTCAACATCCATGCATAGGTTTCCGGATTGTCATAAACCTGAGTCCAGCAATCATGACCCGCATCATTAAAAAAAGTCAACTCAATGTCTTTATTGCATTTTTTCAATTCTTTATATATCACAATATCATTGGCTACAGGAACTACATCATCCATCAAACCATGATAAATCCTCACTGGAACAGCATCAATTTTACATATCTCTTCCAGCTGATTGAGGTCTACAAAACCGGAAATAGGAACAATAGCTGCAAACATTTCCGGGTGTTTTAAAGCCAGACTCCAGGTTCCCCATCCTCCTGAACTCAATCCTGTAATATATATACGGTTTTGATCAATATTATTTTCTTTCTGAATTTTTAAAATCAATTGATACAAAAAATCAGGATTCCATTGCTGTCCCTCCGGGCATTGTGGCGCAAGGACATAAGCATCTATATCATGGCTCTTTAAATATTTGAAAGGTCCGTGAATTTTCACTTTTTCTACATCCGAACCATTTTCACCGGAACCGTGAAGAAAAATTATCAAAGGTTTTTTTTCCTTACTATTTAACGGAATATGCAATGCGTAACCCAATTCCTGTTTTTGCACTACCTCAATATTTGTTTTAGCTATAATATCTTTTTGTGCAAAAGAGATAAGTGAAAGCAAAAAAACAGGCACAATAAGTTTGTATTTCATCTACTAAACAGTTTTAAAATCCATATTTTCCGGAATGAAAACCAAGATTGAGTAAACCTTGTTTTACCTCAGGTGCGTTCATGAATAATTTCCACAATAAACCAGTACGGTAATTTTCAATCATAGGAGCTATTGTTCCTTGATCAATTGCCAGATAACGTGGCGTAACCCAATCATAATGCGGTGAAATAGCATCATAAGGTCCCGCAGTTCCTACGTAAGTACTTTTCTTTTCATCATACAAATAATGTAAGAACTTCATACTTTCCTTTGGAGTATATGGAAAAGAAGACAATGCAGCTGTCGGAGTAATAACCCCCAAATCATTATCAGTATCATGAGCTGAATATCCGGTTGTTCCATCAGTGTTTCGTGAATAACTGGCAGTAAGTCCCCAGCATTTTTCAGAATAACCTTTCCATTTTTTCGGGTTATCGACACAATAGCTGTATATAATTTTTGCCTGATTTTGTGTCAATTCCCAGTAATTTGCATATTTATCAGTAAGCTGAGAAGGATCTAATCCTAAATATGAATATTGGGCCCAAAACAATGGTCCTGCGTTGCCGCTAACGGTATTGTATTTAAATACCAATGGTATTCCATACTGGGTTTTGCCGGTTGCAATAGTTCCGTTTCGTGTCCATCCTTCGTGATAAGCTGCAGCTGGAATAGGATGTGTTGTCGAAGCGGCACCTAAAATGTATGCTATCAAGCACTCATTGTATCCTTCCAATTTAAATTTCATCTCCCATTGGTAAGTAGGTGACCAATGCCAATACATTGCATTTTCACCATTAGTATACCAACTCCATTCTACACCCTTCCATAGATTATCCGCTTTGGCAGATAACGCTTTTTCCTGAGTGTTTCCATTTTTAAAATATTCTCTTACGGCAATCAAACCCTGACACAAGAAAGCAGTCTCTACGATATCCCCGCCATCATCTTTATTACCAAAAGAAATGGCATGGCCTGTATTTCCATCCATCCAATGCGCCCATGCTCCATGAAACCGATCGGCTTTTTCCAAAAAATCCATTGCAGTTGTCATTCGGGTAACGGCTTCGGCTCTTGGAATAAAACCTCTTTCTACTCCAACAATCAAAGACATTAGCCCAAAACCAGAACCACCAGTGGTAACTTTATTGGATTCGAAACCGGGATCATCTGTATGATAGCGTTCTCTTCCCAATTTTGAATTGGGTTCGGCATAGTCCCAAAAATATTTTATAGCGTCTTTTTGAACCTGATTCAATACTTCATCATCTGTCAAAGCAGTGACGGGCAACGTTGGAGTCGTAGGCAAAGGTGTACCTCCTGTGTTTCCATCCGACGGAGTTGAAGCCGAACATGAACTGAAAAAATTCAAAAAAATCAATACGAATAAATGACTTTTCATTTTTATATTTTTTTATTATTTATTGATTCTAACATTTAGTTATTCCATATAGTTGTTCTTGACCAATCACTAAAATCGCTCCACGTACCATTACTACACTGGGATTTTATTCTAAACTTAATGAATTTATCTCCAGAAATGGTATTGGTATTAACTGAATTTGAATAAGAATTACTTGTACTCATAAAAGTTCCTGTAACATTTTGCCCTGATAAATTGTATATTAAAAACTCTCCTTGATAATTTATAGAGTTTGAAACTTGCGACCAATTAAAAGATCCATTACCTCCACTGCTTATTACATACAATTCTGTAGGAGCTAATGGACAAGCACCATTTACTGTTAACCAATTAGAATATGTAGAACTACAACCTAAACTACCTATTACTCGTATTTTAAAGCTATGTCCTGTCTGAACATAGTAAAAATTGGGATATGTTGCTCCAGCTGGTAATAACGAAAAAGGACTTACAACACCACTTGAATTAGTAACTAAATCTACATATTCTAAAGTATAGAACCCATTTGTGAAATTAGGAATTGGAGTGAAATCAACTTTATAGCCATACGAATATGGTATAATTGATAAATTATCAATTGATGACGGTAAATTATTTAAACACAATGTTGTGGCTGATATGTAACTTGCATATCCTGATCCATTTGAACACATTGGATAAACACTAAATTCATATTTTGTATCAGGTTCAAGAGAATTTATTGTTGCTGAACAACAACCTGCATCAATCATTGAAAAGGCTACTGTAGAGCCTGACTTTCTATAATAAATTCTATAATATAATGCTCCTTGGGTATGATCCCAATTAAGTTTTACAGAATTTGTAGTAATATTAGAAACATTTAAATTTGGGGGTGGTGATAGTGTACATGATTGTGTTGGACTACTTACATAATTTACAGTAATTTTTATTTGAGGAGAGTTACAACTTCCATTATTTGTAAATAAATAAGTAATCGAAGTATTTGCGGTTACTGTTTTTTTAAATTTAAATTTTATTACCGTAGAGTGACCTGGAGTTAAAGAAGTTATACCATCAGTGTAATTAATCCCTGTATACCCATCAGTACTAGAACAAGTATTCGCTGGCTGAACTCCAACTAATGTGGTTGGCATATTACCTGAACAATTTACAGTTATAGGAACCAAGATTTCAACTCCTGAATTTGCAGAAATTGTTGTAGACGAAGGGGAATAACTTACTGAATTTTGAGATAACATAATTTGAGTACTAAACAATAGAAACAGTAATATGCCTAAAGTATATTTATTCATTTTTTTGTTTTTTATTTTACTAATTAATGACTAAAAAAAAATACACACCTGATTTTTGAACAGATCAGGTGTGCAAAATGAATCTTATCTATTGTCTTTTTCTAATTTATATAAAAAGCGAACATCACTTGGAATAAGAGCAATATTGTAAATTCTGAACTCATCCAATAGTCCAGCATAACTAGTCGCCCAATCTTGCTGACCTCCATTATTCTGAGGTGGTGTCGTTTCAAATTGATGCGATCCGAAAACAATTTTTCCGTTGGTTCCAACCATTTGAAAATCACCGTACTTTGGAGCATTATTCATATTATCAATACTTCCAGGATTATCAGCATACAAAACAGCCGTTCCGTTTACCCCCTCGGCAGGTGCATACGGGAAACTTCCTAAATTACTTGCTAGCTCACCGTTTATGTATGCTGATATTGTACTTTTTGCTGCATCATAAGAAAAAACAACATGTATCCATTTGTTTAAATTATTATCGATATTAACAATAGCTCCCTGTCCTCTCCATGCAACACCATCTCTTCCGTTTTCTAAACTGAATTTCAAACGAATACGATCTGGATGAGCTCCGTCCGGGTTTTCTAAAAATACGTTTAATCCACCCCAAAACTCAGTTGGGCGAACTATTGTAAAAATACCCTGAGCACCTTTTCCCTGACCTGGTGTGGCGGGATCGACTGTATTCGCTGTATTCATCCAAAAAGAAAACGTAAAACTATTTAAGGAAGTAATTGCAGCACTGGCATTACCAACAAAATAACGGTCTTGAGAACTTGAACCAATGTATGCGTTTCCTTTTGCCCCTTCAGCATAACCAATATTTGTTTCCAATGGATTGCTGATATTACCTTTGCTGTCAGTCAGATTGTTTTCGAAGCTAAATTTGGACACTAGGTTATCAGCGGCAATTTCATCTGAGTTTTCATAACCTCCAATTAGCTCATACGGAATTGGACTGTTCGTTTTATCTATACTATCCTCGCAACTCACAAAAACTGTAGAAGCCATAACAAAAGGAAGTAAGAAAATATATTTATTTATTTTCATCTTTATAGTTTTTTAAAAATTAATAACCAGGGTTTTGTTGTGACAATCCGTTTGCTTGATTCATAAAAGTAGCTGGAATAGGAAACAGTTCATTTTTCCCTTCAGTAAAGACTTTTCCATCAACTGCAAAAGCTGCTTTAGCCTGACCTGTACGAACTAAGTCAAAAAATCTATCGTGCTCCATTGCCATTTCAACTCTTCTTTCTTTCCATATTGCTGTTCTCACATCAGCTTGTGATACTGCTGCAGTATTGGCTAATCCGGCTCTGTTTCTTATTTGATTTAACAGCGGAATTGCGTCTGATGTTTGTCCTAATTCATTTAAGGCCTCAGCTTTCATCAATAAGACTTCAGCATATCTAAGGTATTTAATATCAACATCTGTTTCCCATGCATCCGTATAAGCTGATGAATACGCTTTATAATTGTATCTTTCGTTTTCCACAGTATTTGGAACAACTCTTCCATCATATAAAGTAGATCCTCTAAAAATGATTGTAGCAGCTTTTCTAACATCTCCAGACTCATAGGCATCTACTAAACTTTGTGATGGTGTGTTGAAACCCCATCCCCAGCCACCAGTACCACGAGCGCCTTGTGTGTTAGAATAACCTTCAATTCCTTTAGCTGGTGCAGCTCCTTGTGCATAGATTTCAAAAATAGATTCAGAATCAAATTTTCCTGTTGCTTTAAACATAGAAGCATAATCACTAACTATTGAGTAACCTGTAACTTTATTGGCATTATCAATTACTTGCTGCCATTTCTTTTGGTATAAGCTGACTTTCGCCAATAATGCATAAGCGGCACCTTTTGAAGCTCTTGATCTTTCATTTGTTGAATAAGCTGATTTATCTGGTAATGCAGCAATTGCATCATTCAAATCATTTTCGATAAAAGCATAAACCTCTGCAGCTGTTTTACGAGTCAACTGCATGATTCTATCAGAATCCGAACCAGGAACCGGTAAATGATCTACAATTGGAACTCCTCCGTAACATTTTACCAACGTAAAATACATAAAAGCTCTTAAAAATTTAGCTTCACCAATTAATCTAGCTCTTAAATTTGGATCAGCTTTATCTAATTTTGGAATGATATTTAAGGCTTGATTGCATCGGTTAATTCCATCATAATTTGCAATAAAAGTACTTTCTGCAGATGGGTTTGAAGCATTATAAGTCAACGCATCTAACACATCTTTATCAGAACCAGTATCTCCAGGTGAAGAACCTTTATCGGCGTCATCAGAAGTAATACTTGAAAGACCTATCCATCCGAATGAAGTCATATCCCAATTCAAGAATTTATTATAAATAGCCGTAACAAACTGAGCTGCACCTGCATCATTATTATATAATTCTGTATCTTTTGTAGAAATAGATTCTGTTTGATCTACATCTAAATAATCGTCAGCACATCCTGCAAAAAAGAACGTTGAAAGTACAAACGTTGCTATATATATCTTTTTCATTGTATTAAAATTTTAAATTAGCACCAATTACGAATGATCTTAAAGTTGGATAAGCATCAAGTTCGACACCTTGAGTTCCGTAAGGATTTCCATCTCCGTTTAATTCAGGTGAGAAACCGGAGAATTTTTGTGTAATAAATGGATTGATAGCGTTTACATAAATTCTGCAAGAGCTAATAAAATTATCACCTTGAATTGGCAGTTTATATCCTAATGTAATATTGTTGATTCTAAAGAAATCGCCAGACTCTAAATAATAAGTAGAAGCTACTGGTACTTGATTGAATGGTGCAGGGTTTGAAGCTGTTAAATTATTTGGAGTCCAGAAATCTGAAGCGATTGAGTTTTCAATATTTTCTCCAGAAAAACGTTGTGCTTTTTTACCATTATAAAGTTTAGCACCACTAGTCCCGTAACCATCAACAGACAAGTCAAAGTTTTTGTAATTAACTCCTAATGATAATCCGTAATTTGATTTAGGCAAACTAGATCCAACATATTTTCTGTCTGTATTTGCATTTAATGCATCTTGAGTAACTTTTTCTCCTGCTGCATTATAGTATAACATTTTACCATTTGTGTTGTCAAAACCTGCATATTCATAAATATAAAAACTTCCTAACGGCTGACCAATTGTAGTATTATCAAGTAATTTAGTATCCTGACCGTTACCTAATCCTCCTCCAATAAGCTGCGTTAAAATAACATCTTTTAAACCTGTAAGCTCATTTTTGTTGTGCGAAAAATTACCGCCAATCCAATAACTAAAATCATCTGTAATTTTGTCATCCCAACGCAAAGAAATCTCATATCCTCTGTTTGAAACTTCTCCAACGTGTGCTGGCGAAGCCGCTGTGATTCCAGAAGTAAAATAGGGCTTAGTATTCAAAATTACATTTGAAGTATTTTTATCATATAAATCAAAAGTTCCTTTTAACCTGTTGTCTAATAATTCAAAATCTATACCAACAGAAGATTCTTCAGTTATTTCCCAAGATAAACTAGGATCGATTTGAGAGCTAATAGTTGTTCCTTGATATAAAATTGAACCTCCTAAATAAGCATTTGGACCAGAAGTATACGACTGATTGTTAAGTGGCACGTTTTGGTTACCTAATCTACCCCAACCACCTCTTAATTTCAACACGTTAATAAGTTTCACATCTTCCATAAACTTTTCTTTGGTTACAACCCAACCTAAACCAAAGGCAGGGAAATTACCCCAACGGTAATCTTTTCCAAAATTTGAAGATCCGTCACGTCTGATTGTCCCTGTTAACAGGTATCTGTCCATTAATTTATATTGGAAACGTCCAAAATAAGATGCCAGTTTTGTTTCGTTAAAAACTTCATCCTGGTAACTTGTAATATTTGTTTCATAATCATTATCTCCTTTTAATGACCAATAGTTAGAATTCGAATTAACATTTTTTCTAGCAATTGTCAGCTTTTCTCTCGGACCTTTTACAGAAGTCTCGATACCAGCTGTCAACTCTACATCATGAATTTCTGCGAAAACTTTATTATAAGTCAAATAGTTAGACAAATTCCAATTAAAATATTGCTCTCTGCCTTTAGTCAATAAATTTATATTCGCATTTGGAAATTCATTTTCGTAATCACTTGAAACTTTGTTTGGGTTTGCTGCCAGCCAAATGTTTTTTGTGTCATCATAATTGTATTGTTTCCAAGTATAAAATTCACCATTAAATTGTGAAGTAAACTTTAATGACTCTAAAATTTCATAATCCAACTTCAATCCACCCTGCAAGGTTACACTTCTTTGCTGCTCATCAAAAAAATTCAATTGAGCCACTGGATTTCCAACATTGTTAAAAGAAGATCCAGTTTCACTTGCAAAACCGTCATCGCCTACACGAGAAACACCATATTTACCATCTGGAAAATAAACCGGCACAATTGGTGACTGTTTATATGCATTTGTAAAAGCACTCAATGGTTTTGGTGCAGATTTTGCAGATGTAAAACTGAAATTTTGATTTATAGTCAGTTTGTCAGAAATTTTATATTCATTATTATTCCTGAAAGTTGTACGACCATAATCCAACCCATTTAAAATACCTTTTTCTTCGTAGTTTCCTAAACTGAAAAAGTATTTTATGTTTTCTGATGCTCCAGAAATAGAAATGTTATTTTGAGTATAACTGCCTGTTCTTGTAATTTCGTCAAACCAATCCGTATTTACAGGCTGATCTTGCGAAAATGTAGTCGATTGTAATGCAGCATTCGTGTAGTGCGCAAATTTATTACTGCCGGCCATCTTAACCTTTTTCAAAGGCTCTCTCATACCTGCAAAACTTTCAATTTCGACAGAGATTTTCTCTCCTTTACCTTTTTTAGTCGTAATAATGATTACTCCATTAGCAGCTCTTGTACCATAAATTGCAAGTGCCGACGCATCTTTTAAAATTTCATAAGAAGTAATATCATTTGAGTTTATGTTATTGATATTTTCTGTTTGCATTCCATCAACAACATATAAAGGAGTTCGCCCTCCTAAAGCAGTACCCAAACCTCTAATAATTACTGAAGGTGTACTACCAGGCAAATCAGATGAAATTACCTGTACACCGGCAGCTTTACCTTGAATAGCTTGAGAAGCATTCAATACTTTGGTTTTGGTAATATCTTCCGATTTTATTGAAGAAATAGCTGTAGTATTATCTATTTTCTTTCTTGTACCATACCCAATAACCACTACTTCTTTAAGTGCTGTGTCTTCTGATTCTTTCAGCGTAATGGTCATTGGTGTTAAAGTCGCCGGAACTGATACTGATTGAAAACCGACTAAGCTAATTTTTAATATTGTACCCTCTTGAGCTTTAATACTAAAATTTCCATCAAAATCAGTATCCGCGGAAACATTTCCTGCAACAACAAATGCTCCAGGGATTCCAAGACCGGTCTGATCCAATACTTTTCCTTTGATTACTTGACCAGACATATAGGCTGGAAGTAGAATGAGTGCTAAAAAGCTAAAAATAAAATTTCTCATAGGTTTGTTAAACGTTTAAGTTAGTTCAGCTAAATTAGCTAAATACAACGTTGTAGTTGCGGAAAGGACACCACTACACAAATACATCAAACCCTCATAACTACATAATAAATTCTTATTTTACAGCTGTTTACAAAGACCATGAAGTACTGCATCAAAGAGTGATGATGTAGTGATGATGTATTATAATTCCATAAAAAAAGTATAAAAAAAGTATAATATTAACAAAAAAATACGCTTTTTTATACAGATAATAAAAACTTAGAAAGTGTTTCTTCTTGTAAAAGACCTAATTTTTTCCTTAAGCGATAGCGATGCAGTTCCACTCCTCTAAAAGAAATATTCATCATCGGAGCGATTTCTTTGGAGGAAAGATTCATTTTAAGGTATACACACAGTTTAATATCCTTTGAAGTCAGTTGCGGATATTTCTTGGATAAAGCAGTTATAAATTCGTTGTTAATCTGATTGAGATTGGTTTCAAAAACTTCCCACTCGTGTTTATTTACAGCATTTATTTTTATTGCTTTTTTAATCTCACTTTTCAATTTATTAAAATCCGATTCTGTGTCAAGGATATTTTGAATATTTTCAATCATCTCACTTTGCTTGGCTATAGAAAGTGATTTCCCTGCAACTTCTGAAGATTTTGCCTGCAATTCCAACTCCAAAATATGTTTCTCATATTCCTGGCTGTTCAATTCATTTTCTGCTTTCAATTCCATTTCCAAAATTTCCCTCTGATGCTTTAACTCTTCTTTTTGCAATTTAAGCTTCTGAATGTACTTCATCTTATTCCACATATAATAAAGATATAGGATAAGACCAATCAAAATCAGATATACAAAAATCATCCAAGCTGAAAAATACCATGCTTTGGCAACCACAAACTGGAAGCTGGCAATCCTATTGTAATTTAAACCATCATTACTGTAAATAGTGACATCGTGCGAACCACTGCTAAGGTTATTCAAAAGAATCAACCCTTCTTTTATAGAAAAAAAATCTTTTGTTCCATTTATTTTATAAAACAAATCCGGTTTTGATGCTCCGTAAATCCCTGATATTACATTTATCCTCAACTCTGAATTATGGTTAATTTTAGAATTGTTTTCAACCAAAATATCGTCATTAAAAGCTTCAATCTTAACATTGACTTTCTTCTTTGCATCATATTTAAATTCCATTGAAATAAAACCATCATCCATATTAAAGAGATAATTATTTTTATCCTTAAACACTTTCAAGTTTCCATTTATAATTTTCCCTTTATAATATTTCTCCTGAATGCTGTTTTTTATGAATTTAGTCCCTTGAGCATTTATATGATACAAAAGTCCTTCCTGAAGTACTATAAAATGATTCTCATCAATTGTCACAATATCAGAGACGTTTTTAAAATTAGTATTAAACAGTTCATTGGGTTCCAATTGATTTGTAAGGGAATTAAAAGTATACCACGAATTATCTATCAAAAAAAGAATTTCGTTACGGAATTCAAATATCTTAACCCCAAAGTCATTGCTTATTTTACTAAGTTGAGTGACATTGTCAACTTTGGTGGTCACATAGTCATCATTATATAGAATACGATACAAACCTCTGTTATTATCGGCAGCCCAAATTTCATTTTTCCTATTTTGTGCAAGATATTTGATAGGTTTCAATATTCCTTTTATTGCTATTTTTTGTTTTAAATCATTAGCATCATTGTAAATAACAACTCCACTGTAAGTAGCTTGCAAATAAGAATTATTAATGCTGCTTTTGGTCAAATTCCACCCTCCATTAACATCGCTCAATTTACTTAACAAGTTATTTTTATAAATATAAGTTCCTTCGTTGTGGCCAATGAGGTACTGATCATTAATTTTACTGATATTCCAAGCCTGGCCTTGTGTATTTTGAATTAATGAAAGCTGCTTGTCCTCATATTTAAAAATACCATGATTGGAAGCCATCAAATAACCCTTTGGAGTACTTGCAACTGAATATACTGATCCTAAAATACCGGAACTGTCATAAAATATAGAAATAGGAGAATTGACTTCGATATGGGTGATTCCGTTATCGAGTCCCAGCCACAAATCATTTTCCTTATCCTGACCAATACACAGAATCGAGTTGTTCATCAAAACATTATTCCTATTGATGTTTTTATAGGAACCATCGTTCAAATCCAGAATGTAAACCCCTTTATTAGCCGTTCCGATAATCAATTTATTGTTTTGAATAAACTGGGCAACATTAATATTGGCTGATTTCAGAATAGTATTTAAACTATTCTTCCAAGGGGTCAAAATATTATTCTCAAACACATAAACACCGCTCTTTTTTGTAAAAAAATAAATTTTATTTTGATGTTTTTGAATAGCATGTATAACATTGTTTTCCAAAAGAGACAAGCCTTCTACTTTTTCGATTTTTCCGTCAGTCAATCGAAATATTCCTTTTTCGACTGAAGCAATTAATAATTGATTATCAACAACAAAACAATAGGAAATCAAAAAAGGAAATGGTTTTTCTTTTATTGACTTACCGTCAAACACGAAAATACCATTGAAAGACTGGAAATAAATTTTGTTGTTAAACTTGAATATTTTCCAGATTTCCTCATTATCTTTTGCATCAAATACTTTTTTCCCTTTTGTAATTGAGACATAATGCATCTTGGTATCTTTTCGGAACCAATAACCAAATTCCTGATAAGAACCCGAATAAATTCGGTCTCCATCTACCATAATGGAACGAATGATTGTTTTGTCTGGCAAAGTATATTTCTCCCATTTTACGCCGTCATACCGAAGCAAATAGAAATTATTGGCAAAATACATCGCATTGTCATTTCCTTGAACAACATTCCAAATCTGGTTATCGCCCTGATAGTTTGATTTGTTATAATTTTCAACAAAAGGAAGCAACTCTTGAGCAAACAGCTGCGATGACAAAAAACAGAAAAAAAGTATATGAAGTAGTTTCGTTTTCAAAGGAAGAAGTTTTTTTATCAAATATAATTACATTTCTTCAATAAAATCCACAAAAAAAGCCTCTGAATACAGAGGCTTTTTGATTAAGTCATTTTATTTTTAGTTCAACAGCAAGTCATAAACCTGGCTGGCTATTTCAATTTCTTCATTAGTAGGAATAACCAAAATTTTTGTTTTTGAATCCGCGGTATTGATTTCTCTAATTTCTTTGGAACGGGTTTCGTTTTTGGCAGCATCTAAATCAATTCCGAAATACTCCATCTCGGTACAAACTAATTTTCTGATATAAGATGAGTTTTCACCAATTCCAGCAGTAAAAACAATAGCGTCCAAACCATTTAAAGCTGCGGCATATGAACCTATATATTTCTTAATTCGATACGCATTCATGGCTAGAGCCAATTGGCAATCTTTATTTCCCTGCTCGGCATTCGCTTCAATATCTCTTAAATCGCTGTATCCTGTGAGAGCAAGCATTCCACTTTGTTTTTGCAATAAAGTACTAACTTCATCTACAGTATAATTCAAAACTTTCATCATATAAAACAACACAGATGAATCAATATCACCACTTCGAGTTCCCATAATCAATCCGCTAATTGGAGTAAAGCCCATCGAGGTATCGATACATTTTCCATCTTTCACTGCAGTAATACTACAACCATTACCCAAATGCACAGTGATTATGTTTTTGCAAGGTTTGTTTTCTGATTTTAGATATTGAATTGCTTTTTCTGAAACATATTTATGAGATGTACCATGAAATCCATACACTCTAAGTTTATTCTCTTTTAAGAAATGAGTAGGAATAGCATATTTATATGCAACTTCTGGCATTGTTTGATGAAAAGCAGTATCAAAAACAGCTATTTGTTTGGCTTCAGCAAAAATTTCTTCGGCCACAATAATTCCTTCTAAATGAGCAGGATTGTGCAAAGGAGCTATATCACATAATTTTCTTATTTCTTCTTTAACTTCCGGAGTAATCAAGGTTGTATCCGAAAACGAACTGCCTCCATGTACCACTCTGTGTCCTACTGCTTCAATCTCTTTAGTACTTTTTATTACTCCTTTCTTATCATCCATCAGCAATTGAGCAATTTTATTAAGCCCAATTTTATGATTGGCTATTGGCAGAATTTCTTCTACTTTATCGGCTTTGGTTACATAACTAAAATTTGAAGTCTCCAAACCTATTCTGTCAATCATTCCACTGCAAATAACCTCATTGGCAGGCATATCAATCAATTGATATTTAATAGAAGAACTTCCCGAGTTTATAATTATTATTTTCATTTACTTTTTTTATTTTATTTAAAGATTGAAAAATGGAAAGATTGAGATATTTAGAAATGTGAAAATCTTTAACTCTTTCGATTTTTTAATTTACTTACAATTCCTGTGCTTGTATCGCTGTGATCACTACTGTGTTAATAATATCGTCAACGGTACAGCCACGGCTCAAATCATTTACAGGCTTGTTTAATCCCTGCAGCATAGGTCCGATTGCCAATGCTCCGGTTTCTCTTTGAACTGCCTTGTATGTATTGTTTCCTGTATTCAAATCAGGGAAAATCAACACACTGGCACGTCCTGCCACTTCAGAATTCGGCATTTTGCTTTGTCCTACTTCCAAGTCAACAGCAGCGTCATACTGTATTGGCCCTTCGATTTTAAGATCAGGTCGTTTTTGTTTTACTATTTCAGTAGCTGTTCTAACTTTTTCTACCTCATCCCCTTTCCCTGAAGAACCTGATGAGTAAGACAACATGGCTATTTTTGGCTCAATTCCAAAAGAAATACTTGAATCGGCAGATGAAATCGCTATTTCTGCCAATTGTTCTGCAGTTGGATTCGGATTGATGGCACAATCTCCAAAAACGGAAACGCGGTCTTCCAGACACATGAAAAATACTGAAGAAACTACTGAGGAATTCGGTTTTGTTTTAATGAACTGTAAAGCAGGTAAAATGGTGTGCTGTGTTGTATGTGCCGCGCCCGAAACCATTCCGTCTGCATGCCCCTTGTACACCATCATCGTTCCAAAATAAGAAACGTCCTCCATCAAATCCCTTGCCATACCTAGAGTCACATTTTTGGCTTTTCGCAACTCATAATAGGTATTTACATAATCATCATAATTTTCGGATTCAATCGGATTAATGATTGGCACTCTCGAAAAATCAAATTCCAAACCTAATTCGGCTACTTTGCTTTCTATCTGTTTTCTATTTCCAATGATAGAAATATCAACTACATCCATAGCCTGTAAACGGGAGGCTGCAATAATAATCCTTTCGTCGCTTCCTTCCGGCAAAACAATATGTTTTCTGTGCGCCTTAGCTCTTTTAACCATATTGTATTGAAACATTTTAGGAGTCATTCCTTCTGCCTTGAAGGCGTTGAACTTATCGATTAATACATCGAGGTCAACATATTTATCAAAAGTATTGATTGAGGTTTCAATTTTTTGAATATTTTGAGCATAAATCTTTGGCTTAATATTACCTATTTCATTGGCTATGTGGTAAGTACCTCTTTCAACCGTAATAATCGGCACGACTGATGACAATCCTTCTATCAGTTTCAAAATACTATCTTCGGGAACTATATTTCCGGTCAAAACAATTCCTGAGACTGTTGGATAATTGGCTGACTCATTTGCCTGTAATGCGCCTAAAATAATATCGGCTCTGTCTCCAGGGGTAATAATAAGTCCATTATCCTTAAGATGAAGCAGATAATTGCACAATTGCATAGCACCAATACTGTAACTACCTATCTGATTGTTTAAATACTCGTGGCCAAATAGTACTTTGGCATCCAATGATTCAACAATTTCCTGTATCGTAGGGTTATTCAAACTGCCTATTAATGGAATCGAATTGATAAGAATTGATTTTGGCAGGCTTTTCTGCAAACTTGTAGTAACCAATTCTAAATTTTGAGGCTGGACTTTATTGGCAATAACTGCCAGAACTTCTACTTCTTTTATTTTAAATGAATTGTAAGCCAGATTCAGATTATCAACTAATTCCTCCAATGTTTTTCCTTCGCCAGATCCTACAATTATGGTTGGGACCCCCAGGTTTTTGGCAATCAAAACATTCATATCCAGTTCGATGACAGTTCCTTCTCCTGTAAAACTGGTTCCTTCTACCAGAACAAAATCAAAACGGTCTTCCAGACGCTTGTATTTTTCAATAATCAAATCGACAACATCCCCTAACTTTCCATTATTTTTTTTCTTGATTAATTTGCTTTTTGTAATAGCGTAGGCATCTTCATATTTAATATCTAAATCAAAATAGGATATAACCATCTCGATATGCGTATCTTTTTTTCCCTCTTCATAATCCTCAATCACAGGCCTAAAATAACCCACTTTTGCAGTCTTTCCCAACAGCATCCGCAATAATCCCAGGGTAATTATAGTTTTACCGCAATTCTCCTCAATTGTTGCGATATATATAGCTTTTTTCATACTCATCCTTATTTAAATTTAATCTCTTTAAAAACTTTATGCAAAATTATATCATTAATTTTCTTCTAAATATGACCAAAATCAGGTTTAAATAACAAACTGTTCTTTACAAATAAGTTAAAACCATCTTCGCTTCTTAAAATAAAAAACCATCGCAATTACTACCAAAAACATAAACCCGACGACCAAAAAATAGCCATTGCGAAATCTCAGTTCGGGCATATTATCAAAATTCATCCCGTAAACCCCAACTATAAAAGTTAATGGAATGAATATCACCGAGATAACAGTCAGCGTTTTCATTATCTCGTTCATTTTATGAGCCTGAGCCGCAAAAAAGAAATTGGACGCACTTTCCAAAGCTCCCATATCTGATTCTATCTGCTCCAAAAGCTCCAGGCATTTTTGATGCAAACGGGAAAAAAAACTAAAATTATCCGCTTCAATTTCATTAAATACATTGTCTTCCTGTATACTTTTTATTTCATACAAAGAATCCCGAAGCGGAATAATGGAACGTTTCAAAAAATTAAAATTATCCCTGTGTTTTTCAATTCTTTCCAAAATAACCGGGTCAGCACTATTTTTGGTAAAATTTATTAAATCCTCTACTTTGTCTTCTTCATTTTCAAGTGTTATATAAAAATTACCGATAATTGAATCTAACAAAATAAACAATAAATAATCCGATTTCTTATTTCTTACAATTCCCGAATTCGTTCGGATACGTTCCCGGATATGAGTAAAAAAATCACTTCTTTTTTCCTGAAACGAAATCAAAATCCCTTTTTTCAACAAAAAACTAATTTGCTCCACCCTAATTTCATCAGAGTCTTCTGTAGGCAGCATTGATTTTATATTAAAGAACAAAACGTCTTTCTCCTCTTCAACTTTGGTTCTTTTGGTTGTATTCAGAATATCAGCCAGCATATAATCGGCTATATCAAAATGACTGGTTATTTTTTTAAGCAAATCAACATCAGTCAAACCATGAATATTCAACCAATTTATCTTTTCTAAATCAATATGCTTTTCCAAATATTCAATAGGTGCATTCTCATATTCATCTACTATACAATCATCATAAACAAATAATTGCATTTCAACCTTTTTGTCTTTGTGCAAGCCGGTATATTCGAATGCATATGTCTGTACCCGTTTACCTTTTCTGTATTTAATTTTTCTCATAAAATAATTTGTATAGTAATATTACAAAAAAAATTAAAACTATTTAACTGAAATTGGATCTTAAAATCAACAAAACTCATCTTACCGCTACACAACATATTAAAAACCAGCAAATTAAACCAAATAATTAGTAATGAGTTGCCGATTATTAACTAAATATGGAGTTTGAGAAGCTAATGACTAATAACCATAAAACAAAAAAACCGAGCCATTGCCAGCCCGGTTTCATTAAAAAAAATATTTATTTATTATTCAGTAATAACAGTATAAGTCAAATTTGTAAAAACACCTTTAGTCACACTTACAACATCTGGAGTTACAATTTCAGTCTGCAAAACCCCCACTTTCTCGCTTTCAAAACTAAATGTTCCTGAAACAGTTTTTTTGTCTGTATCGATAGCTGTGATTGTCAATTGACCCGCATTACAAAAATGCTCTGTATAAGTATTACTTCCTAGCATATAAGTATTTACAAATAAAGCATCATCATTATCAAATGAATAAGTTCGAATTGGCATTCCTTTAGCTGTTGTGATTTCATTTGAAATAGCCAATGCCAACATTTGTTTACCATCTTGAGCACTTATATCTAAGCGCTGTTCACCCATAGTAGTAGATTGTATCAATGAAACATTAATAATTTTTGTTCCTGTCCAAGGAGTTCCATTGATAGTCGCAGTTATGGAACCTGCAGTTGCATTTTCCGAATCATCATCTTTACTGCATCCAATAAAAGCTAAAGACACAACTAGTAAACCAATTCCAATAATTTTTTTCATACTAATTTTACATTTATTTTAACAAATAAAAAACTATTATTTTTAAAAACCAAGAAAAAAAACACCTAAATAATAACGTATTAATATTCAAATCATTCAAACAAAAAAACCGAGCTATTGCTAGCTCGGTTCTTCATTTATTATGTTATAAAGATGTACCGAAGTGCATCTCTACGAGAAATAATTATTTTACTTCTTCGAATTCAACGTCTTCAACATTGTCTCCTTGTGCCTGTGCTTGTGGCTCAGCAGCTTGTTGACCTTGTTCTCCTTGAGCGTACATCGCTTCAGTAGCTGTTTTCCAAGCTGCATTGATGTTATCAAGAGCAGTTTGAATTGCAGGAATGTCTTGAGATTGGTGAGCCATTCTCAATTCAGTCAATGCATACTCGATAGCTACTTTGTTATCATCAGACAATTTAGCTCCAAGTTCTTTCAATTGAGACTCAGTTTGGAAGATCATTCCATCAGCTTCGTTCAATTTTTCAGCTCTTTCTTTAGCTATTTTGTCAGATTCAGCGTTAGCTTCAGCATCTTGTTTCATTCTTTCGATTTCTTCAGCTGTTAATCCAGATGAAGCTTCGATACGAATATCGTGAGATTTACCAGTTCCTTTGTCAGTAGCAGTTACTTTGATGATACCATTAGCATCAATATCAAAAGCAACTTCGATTTGAGGAACTCCTCTTGGTGCTGGCGGGATACCGTCTAAGTGGAAACGACCGATAGTTTTGTTATCAGCAGCCATTGCTCTGGCTCCTTGCAATACGTGAAGCTCAACAGATGGCTGAGAATCAGAAGCAGTAGAGAAAACTTGAGATTTTTTAGTTGGAATAGTTGTGTTAGCTTCGATAAGAACAGTCATTACACCACCCATAGTTTCGATACCTAAAGATAATGGAGTAACGTCAAGCAACAATACATCTTTTACATCTCCAGAAAGAACTCCACCTTGAATAGCAGCTCCAATAGCAACAACTTCATCAGGGTTAACACCTTTAGATGCTTTTTTACCAAAGAATTTTTCAACTTCTTCAACGATTTTTGGGATACGGGTAGAACCTCCAACTAAGATAACTTCGTCGATGTCAGATACTGATAAACCAGCATTTTTCAACGCTTTAGCAACTGGTGCCATAGAACGTTTTACTAATGAATCAGTTAATTGCTCAAATTTAGCTCTAGATAATTTTTTCACTAAGTGTTTTGGTCCAGAAGCAGTAGCAGTTACGTATGGCAAGTTGATTTCAGTTTCAGCACCAGAAGACAATTCAATTTTTGCTTTCTCAGCAGCCTCTTTGATACGTTGCAATGACATTGGGTCAAGACGCAAATCGATACCTTCTTCAGCTTTAAATTCTTCAGCTAACCAGTCAATAATTTCGTGGTCAAAATCATCTCCTCCTAAGTGAGTGTCACCGTCAGTTGACAATACTTCGAATACACCGTCTCCTAATTCAAGAACAGAAATATCAAAAGTACCTCCACCTAAATCGTAAACAGCGATTTTTTGGTCTTGACCTTTTTTATCCAAACCATAAGCCAAAGCTGCGGCAGTAGGTTCGTTGATAATACGCATAACTTTAAGACCAGCGATTTCACCAGCTTCTTTAGTAGCTTGACGTTGCGCATCGTTAAAGTAAGCAGGAACTGTAATAACCGCTTCAGTAACTGTTTGACCTAAATAGTCTTCAGCAGTTTTTTTCATTTTTTGAAGTGTCATTGCTGACAATTCTTGTGCAGTGTATAAACGACCATCAATATCCACACGTGGTGTATTGTTGTCACCTTTCACTACAGAATAAGGAACTCTTTTTGCTTCTTCAGTAATTTCAGCAAAAGTATGTCCCATAAAACGTTTAACAGAAGCAATCGTTTTTGTAGGGTTAGTTACTGCTTGTCTTTTTGCAGGATCACCCACTTTAATTTCTCCACCTTCAACAAAAGCGATGATAGACGGTGTAGTTCTTTTTCCTTCAGCATTAGGGATTACCACAGCTTCGTTACCCTCCATTACAGAAACACAAGAGTTCGTTGTACCTAAATCAATTCCGATTATTTTACCCATTTTTAATATATTTAATTTTTGTTGTATACTTATTTAACGGTTCGAAGACTCTAAGGCAATGATTGTGCCAATATAAAAAACCGAGTAAATTGTCAGTTTTGAATACAATTGGCATAAAAAAATATGACAAACTGACATTTTGGGATTGTCATTATTTTGGAGCTTAATCCAGCTGTCCATTATATCTGTTGTCCCTCTCGTCTTTTGGGACGAGACGGGACAACAGGATGCCGTTTCCATCTGGACTAGGGTATTTGTTTTTCATAGCAAGTGTATTTTTGAATGTTATTTCTTTCAAATTTATTATCTTTAAATTATTAATTATACGCCTTATGAACTGGAAAGCACAACTCATCAAACTCCGTGGCGAAAGCCGAATAGCCGTTTATTTCGAAAAAAATCAAGATTGGACTGAACGTATCAAGCAACAGGAAGGATCGCGATGGAATCAGACCCTTGGTGTTTGGCACTTACCCGACACCTTTGATAACCGAATGTTATTTCAAATTGCCGAGGCGCCAATAAAACTTCCTTCGGCTGAAGGAATCGCAGAAATAGAAAAATTCAAATGCTGGCTATTGTCCAGACGCTACAGTGAGAGTACCATTGCTTCATATACCGAAGCTTTAAAATACTTCTTGACATTTTACAATGACAAAGCTGTTGCCGAAATTAGTAATGAAGATGTCATTCGATACAATAATGAATATATTCTAAACAATAAATTATCCGGTTCCTTTCAAAACCAGATTGTCAATGCGATAAAACTTTTTTTCTCGACAATACGAGAAACCAAAATAGAGATGGACAAAATTCACCGTCCCAAGCGAGAAAAAATTCTCCCCAATGTTTTAAGCAAAGCAGAAGTAAAATTAATTCTAAATGCCCACGGAAACCTCAAGCATAAAACGATGCTGAGTTTGATTTATGCATGCGGATTGCGCCGAAGCGAACTTTTGCATTTGAAACCAACGGATATTGACTCCAAAAGAGGCATTGTACTCATCAGACAAGGCAAGGGAAAGAAAGACCGAATTGCACCTTTATCGGATAAAATATTGACGATGCTACGGGATTATTATATCGCAAACAAACCCCTTACCTATTTATTTGAAGGCAAAATTCCAGGTGAACCCTATTCGGAATACAGTTTGCAAAGTGTTTTGAAACAAGCGCTTAATAAAGTAGGAATAACCAAACCCGTCACCCTGCATTGGCTTCGACACAGTTTTGCGACACACTTACTGGAAAGCGGCACCGATTTACGCTATATCCAAGAGTTATTGGGACATAACAGCAGTAAAACCACCGAAATTTACACCCATGTTAGTACGAAAAGTATTCAACAAATAAAAAGTCCCTTTGATGATTTGTAAGTATTAATATGTATATTTGGTTTTGAAAAAAGTGTGTATTTTATCACACTTTTACACCCGATTTTGGGTGGATATGTGTGACGGAGTCACACATATATACTAGTTGGCAGTAATTTTACCGCAGAAAACAGAAAAAATGAAAATAGACGAGAAAAGATTTCCAATTTTAGGTTGTTTAAAGAACAATAAAATAACTGAAAAAGTTTTTGAAATGCTCGATAATTCAGATTATAATGAAAAAGCTAATGCTGACATAAGAATGAGTTTCGATTTTTTTAAAGATAAAAATCTGCAAATCAATTATATTTCAACAACAATTCACGAAAAACTTTCGGACACAAATAATTTCATAAAAGCAAAATCTCTTTTGCCTAAATCGCCCGAATTAACTGGTTTACTATTATTACCAGAAACAATCTATCCCGATTTTTCAAACGTGCCAGAATATGTTGATGTTGACCAAAATGATTATCCAATAAATGCAATTTTATATAGTTGGTTATCATCTAAAAATCACGAAATAATATCAGATAAAAGCAATCTTGAAGATTTACGCAAAAGAATAAAATCTGGCGAAAAACAACCACAAGGTGCAGATTGGGAAAATTTAATGAAGTCGTTGGAAAGTGAAGAAAAAGATGGAACTGATGACAACAGAAATTTAATTATAATTCCAATTCATATTGATAAAATTACACAAGCAACAAAACAGTATGAACTTTTTAGCCACGATGAAATTTATGGATGGGAATATAGTGACCAAGAAGGAAGAGCTTGGTATGGGAAAATTCACGATTACGTTATGTCATTTTTGCTATTTTATAACTATACCGAAGCTGAAACACACATTGTCCACGGAATCGAAACAGGAAAATCAAGACGTTTAAAACTCAATGACGAAAAATTTCTCAATGAAACAAAAAACAATATTGAAATAATAGACATAACCTATTTTACAAGACTTGTAAGAACTGGCGAATTTGGAGTTTCAGGTCATTTTAGGGTTCAATATTTTGGAACTGGAAATAGCGAAGCAAAAATCATTTTCATTGATAGTTATAAAAAAAACGGCTACATCCGTGGAGCGAAAATTGATAATAAATAAAAAAAACTACTGCCAACAGCCACTACAACGGATTTGGGCATTTGTCTTAATGGAAAAATGGTTTTGTATTTGGGATGATTTGGCAAATCCGAAGAATGGTATTAATTTAGTCCCAAACCCGCTGTAGTGCCAGAACGTTATAGGCGATTTAACCAAATGCGACGACATGAGAAAACTAATATATTTAGCGTTAATTTCCCTCCTTTTTACTAATTGTACTCGAGAAGAAAACTATCTCGTAGCTCAAAATGTATCTCAGGATAAATTATTTGGAGGAAAGGAAACTTTATTATTAAAAAAAGATTCGTCTTTTAATTATTCCAGCGTTCCAAACAATAAAGAATTTGGAACTAATAGGTCAATTACTGGAAAGTACAAAATACAGAATGACACTATAAATCTTATTAGTAAAGAGATATCAACAAAACTAATTTTTATTGGAAATCAAATTCAATTATTATCATTTAATGCTAAAATGAAAGTATTGACTAATAACACATCTATACAAAACAATTATCAATTTGATATTCCAGAAGATTTTACGGTTTTTTGTTATAATGATTCCTTTAAAAACTATTTCAATCATCCTGTTAAAGCCACAAAAATATCATCTAAAGACTTTTATAAACTCCAGTTGATAATTCAAAAACAAATAGATTTAAACAAAACTAAATTCAGAAAACATAAATTACAAACTGATTATTTTAAGCAATGTATTTTTGTAACTAATGCTAAAAATGAAAAAGAAGTTTGGATAAATGGAATATCTAAAAAAAGTAATTTTCAAGATACATGGGAAAGCTCTATTTTGGAAGTAAACGATGGTGGTGAATATTATTTCACACTTGAAATGAATTTGGAAACTGGAGAAATATATTATTTTTCACCACATGGCTTAGCATAAACCGCCTATAACAGCTACTACAACGGATTTGGGCAATTGGCTTAATGGAAAGTTGGTTTTGTATTTGGGATGATTTGGCAAGTCCGAAGAAAGGGCTTAATTTAGTCCCAAACCCGCTGTAGTACCAGAACGTTATGCAACATTTAATCAACAACATCTAAATATAATGACATTATGTATCGCTTGGATTAGAAAGCTAAAAAATCACGACGAACTTGTTATTGCAACAGATAGCAGATTGCGCTCATTCG
>Ga0208398_100402_pt1 | contig 31414 bp, 32 predicted proteins | sample LakWasMe79_HOW10_2_FD_183905 | JGI IMG/M metagenome (GOLD analysis project Ga0208398, IMG submission 183905) | Freshwater sediment methanotrophic microbial communities from Lake Washington under simulated oxygen tension - Sediment Metagenome... | ecosystem: Environmental > Aquatic > Freshwater >...
GCACCCTGGTTCCAGGCCGCCATGGCGCTGGTGGGCAACAGGCCGGCGGCGGCCATCAGGCCCGCCACGGTGGCGCTACGCGCCAGCATTTCACGACGATTGAGCATGGTCAACACTCCAGGATAAGGAAAGGATCGTAGGCGTGCGGCAAGCTGCAAGCCCATGGGTGAACACCCTGCAAAGCGCCCACGGCGGGCTCCGGCAGGACAGGAACGGGTTTCACTTCTTGGCACCCTCGGCGAGCCACTGCGCAATCGCCTTGGCGTCGTCCTCCGACAGGGTCTGCGGCGGCATCGGCACCTGGCCCCAGACACCGCTGCCGCCCGCCCGTATCTTGCCGCCCAGATAGGCCACCGCGTCGGCGCGGGCGCCATGCTTGCCGGCGATATCGCGGAATGACGGACCGACGATCTTGTTGTCCACGCCGTGGCAGGCGACGCAGCCGTTGCGCTGCAGCAGGCCCAGCGCCTGCGGGGCGGCTGCGACGGCCGTGGCCACCACGGGGGACGTCATCGCCACCGCCGTGGCCCGGGCCGTCCCCACCGGCGCCGGGTTGGACGGCCGGGTGGTGTCGGCGCCACGCTGTGGTCCGACCAGACGGTTCTGTTCGGCCAGGTTGCCGTGCGCGTTGCGGGCGAAGTCGGGCAGGAAGGACGCCACCTTGGCCTCGGTGCCGCAATCCTTCATGCAGGTTGAGCCCTGCACGTCGGGCTTGGTGGTGCCACCGAACTCGTTGCCCGGCCACATCGCATGCCGGGTCGTCATGCCGTTGCGGTTGGGCAGCAGCTGCTGCACCTCGGCCATGTTGCGGTCGGACAGCGTGAAGTTGTCGGGCAGCACACCGGCCATGTTCAACAGGTAGGCGGTGACGGCGTAGACCTCCTCGGTGCTGAGCGACTTGGGCGCGGTCCAGGGCATGGCGCGGTTGATGAAGTCCCACAGCGTCGACACGGTCGACAGCTTCATCATCGCGGTGCGGCCCGGGAAGCCACTGTCGGTCAGCCGCGCGGCGTGGCCGGTCTTGATGTCGTCCTTGGTGGTGCCGCCCACCAGCGGGCTGAACACCTCACCCGACTCGCCGAAGATACCGTGGCAGCTGGCGCACTTGCCTTCCCAGACGTCCTGGCCCTTGGCCACCGAGCCGGCGCCCTTGGGCAGGCCCTTGAAGTCGGGCCGCACGTCGATGTTCCAGGCGGCGATCTCGCTGGGTGTGGCGGCGCGGCCGATGCCCTCGTACACCGGTGCCACCGGCGCGGCGCCGGCCGGTGCGGGCTTGGCGGCCCAGCCCGGCGTGGCCAGGCACAGTACAGCGGTCAGTGCCGCGACCAGATCACGACAGCTGGACATTCTTCACCTCGCCGTTGGCTTCCACCAGCCAGGTCTGGATGGCGTTGTTGTGGTAGATCGAGCGCGAGCCGCGCACCGCGCGCAGCTGGCGGTAGGTGGCCTGCACCTGCCCGGTCTCGTCGGTGGCGCGGCTCTGGATCAGGGCCGGCCGGCCGTCCCAGACCCAATCCAGATTGAAACGGGTCAGGGCCTTGGACAGCACCGGGGTTTCCAACCGCGCCGGGCGCCAGTTGCGGCCGCCGTCGACCGAAACGTCCACCTGGCGGATCTTGCCGCGGCCCGACCACGCCAGGCCGCTGATGTTGTAGAAGCCCTTGTCCAGCAGCACCTGGCCACCCGACGGTGTGGTGACCACGCTCTTGACCTCCATGAGGCTGGTGTACTGGCGCTGCTGGCCGTCGGGCATCAGGTCGGCATAACCCAACACCTCGTCCTTGGTGGCGAAAGGCTGGTCGCCGACCTTGATGCGGCGCAGGTACTTGACCCAGCTGACACCTTGCACACCCGGCACCACCAGGCGCAGCGGGTAGCCCTGGGCCGGCCGCAGCATCTCGCCGTTCTGTCCCCAGGCCAGCAGCACCTCGCCGCTCTCGATCAGCGACATCGGGATGGTGCGCGTCATGCCCGAGCCGTCGGCGCCCTCGGCCAGCACGAAGCGGCCACGCTTGGCGTCCACACCGCACATCTCCAGCACGGTCCGCAGCGGCACGCCGGTGAACTCGCTGCACGACAGCATGCCGTGGGTGTACTGCACCGTGGGCACCGCGACGTTGGCCCACTCCATGCTGCTGTTGGCACCGCACTCGACGAAGTGAAAGCGCGACACCGACGGCAGCCGCATCAGCTCGTCCATCGTGAACACATGCGGCTTCTTCAGCAGCATGGCGTCGTCGGCGTGCACCATCAGGCGGTGCTTGGACGGGCCGATGTCGTACCAGCCCTGGTGGTGGCGCTCGAAGTGCAGACCGCTGGGCGTGACGATGCCGAACAGCGACTGCAGCGGCGCAAACGCCACCGAGGCCTGGGTGGTCTGCGACAGGCCCGGGCTCTGGCGGCGCTGCACATTGGCCTCGAACTTCGACGGCTTGCCATAAGGCTCGACACCCACGCCCTGGCCCAGCGTCTTGCTGTGCTCGGGCAGGGTCAGGATGTTCGGATCGCCGCCTTCGGTGGGCAGCGGATTGGCCTGTGCGCGGGCCGCGCCAGCGGCACCCACCGCGGCCGTGGCGGCAGCGGCCGAAAAGGCGCGCCGGATGAAGTCGCGCCGGCCCTGGCGCGCCTCGGCCTGCACGGTCTGGATGCCGGCGGCATCCAGGTAGTTTTCCGGCGCCTTGAGCAGGCGGCCAGACATCGCGGCAGCGCGCGAAGTCGTTTCGTCATCGGTCGGCACGGACTCTCCTCGGAACCTTCGAAGTCGGCGGGATCGGGCCGTTCAGGTGCCCAATCCCTGCGTGGTCATCCACTGGGCCAGCGGGCCCAGCCGATCACCGGCAATGCGGTACAGCACATGCGCTCCGTCGCGGCGCCTGCTGAGCAGGCCGCTGCGGTAGAGCACCGCCAGGTGATGCGACAGGTTGGGCTGGCTGGCACCCACCCGCTCGATCAACTGGCTGACGTTCTTCTCGCCGTCGAACAGCTCACGGACGATCTGCAACCGGATGCGGGTGGACAGCAGCGCGAACAACTCTGCAGCGCGCTCGAAGACCCGGTCCTGTTCTGGAGAATCCACTGATCCGCCTATTGCGATATAAGCACATGACGATATTATGCCAGTGAGATCGACACGGAACTGGTGAAAACACTGAGTCAGGCGAATTCGTCCGACGCCCGATGCCCGACCCCCGGACCGGCCAAGGCCCGGGATTCCTGGACAGCGTGGGCGCGGTCCGCGGGGCCGCCGACCCGAACCGATACAAAAATGGTCCGGCGCTTGGTGCGCTTTCGCACAAACAGCGTACCCTGGGCTGGCAGACCCCATGGAGGCACCGCGCCAGCGTTGCACGTCCACGTTTCCCGTGTCTGTACAAGGCTCACCCATGAAATCCTCCCCGGCGCAAGCCCGCGACAACGACCTGCTCAGCGCGCTGCCCCCTACCGAAGCACAACGCTGGGCGCCCCTGCTGGAGCCGGTCGCCCTGAAGCTCGGTCAGGTGCTGTACGAGTCCGGCGTGCGCATGGACCATGTCTACTTCCCCACCACCGCCGTCGTCTCGCTGCTCTATGTGCTGGAAAACGGCGCCTCGGCCGAGATCGCCGTGGTGGGCCACGAAGGCATGGTGGGCATCTCGTTGTTCATGGGTGGCGAGACCACGCCCAGCCGTGCGGTGGTGCAAAGCGCCGGACTGGGCCTGCGCCTGCGCGGCCAGGCGGTGAAGGAGGCGTTCGAGCGCGGTGGGCCGGTGATGCACCTGCTGCTGCGCTACACGCAGGCGCTGATCACCCAGATGGCGCAGACGGCGGTGTGCAACCGACACCACGCGCTGGACCAGCAGTTGTGCCGCTGGCTGCTGCTGAGCCTGGACCGGCTGCAGGGCAGCGATCTGGTGATGACGCAGGAGCTGATCGCCAACATGCTGGGCGTGCGCCGTGAAGGGGTGACGGAGGCAGCCCTCAAGCTGCAGGCCGCCGGCCTGATCCGCTACGCGCGCGGCCACATCTCGGTGCTGGACCGCGCCGGCCTGGAGGCCCGCACCTGCGAGTGTTACGCCGTGGTCAAGAAGGAGTATGACCGCCTGTTGCCGGCGCGCATGGCCACCTGAGCAGCTGACCTGTGTGCGGCCCCGCCTGTGTGCGTTGGCAGACAGTCGCACACCGGTCGCCGGCCCACACTGCCACCGGTGGCGGCCGAGGCCAGTGCCCGCGAGGCACCCGACCTTGCCCGACCCTCTGCCCCGGGCCAGCCCGCGGCGCCCACACCGCACCGGAGAGCGCGCCGTGACTCCTGCCCCCCAGAACCACCTGATCGACCTGCTTCCACGCGACGACAAGGCCCGGCTGCTGGCCCTGTGTCAGCCCGTGGACCTGCAGCTGGCACAGGTGCTGACCGAGCGCGGCGTCGCCAACCGGCATGTGTGGTTCCCCGTCAACGCGTTCATCTCGCTGGTGGCCGTGATCGACCACCACCCGGGCCTGGAAGTGGGCATGGTCGGGCGCGAGGGCATGCTGGGTGCGACACTGGCCCTGGGGGTTCCCGTGGTGCCGCTGCGCGCGGTGGTGCAAGGCGCCGGAAGTGCGTGGCGCGTGTGCACCGCCCCCTTCAAGGCGGAGCTGGCGCACAGCCTGGCGCTGCGCCAGTTGCTGAGGCGCTACCTGTACGTGCGCATGGCGCAGCTGGCCGCGGCGGCGCCGTGCCTGCGCTTCCACCTCATCGGCCCGCGGCTGGCGCGCTGGCTGCTGATGAGCCAGGACCGCGCCCATGCCGACCACTTCCACATCACCCACGAGTTCCTGGCCTACATGCTGGGTGTGCGGCGGGTCGGCATCACGGTGGCCGCGGGCGGCCTGCAGCGCAGCGGCCTGATCCGCTACCACCGGGGCGAGATCACCGTGCTGGACCGTCCGGGACTGGAGGCTGCCGCCTGCCCCTGTTACGCCGCGGACCAGAAGGCCTATGGGGAACACCTGGCCTGAGCCCGGCCGTGCCCACTCCCACGGGCAACCGGCTGTGTCCCGGCGCATGTGTACTCCAGCGCACAGACCCACGGCGCCACAATGCCCAGGCTGCGGCCTGGACCATGCCGGCCACGCCACTTCAGGCAGGCGGCGCGTCCAGCAAGGCAATGCATGCGATTCCTGGAGCTCGAAAGCAATCGCGCCGCCTACCGCGCCGACTTCGCCGTCTACGGCCTGGCGGTGTCGGCCCTTGGCGCCGCGCTGCTGGCAGGCGCACCAGGGCCGGCCTGGCCGTTGCTGGCCCTGGTGGCCGCCGGCGGCCTGCTGTGGAGCCTGCTGGAATACCTGCTGCACCGCTTCGTATTGCACGGCATGGCGCCGTTTCGCGGCATGCACGGACAGCATCACCTGCGGCCGCAGGCACGCATCGGCACGCCCACCGTGGTCAGTGCCCCGCTGTTTACGGTGCTTGTCTTCGTGCCCGCCTGGGCGCTGGCGGGCCGGTGGCCGGCCTGTGCCCTGACCCTGGGCATGCTCGGCGGCTACCTGACCTACGCCACCACCCACCACCTCTGCCACCACGGCCACAACAGCAGTGCCTGGTCTGCCCGCCGCAGGCTCTGGCACGGCCGCCACCATGCCGGTGGCGGCACGCCGGGTTGTTATGGCGTGAGCCACGGCGTCTGGGACCATGTCTTCGGCACGGCCCGGACACCGCGCATGCCCCGGCCGGCCCGCAGGCATGTCGGCAGAACCTACCGTCGCCTGGGATGAGCGCCGCCGTGGCCCCGCGTCAGCCCGCACCGAGCATGCGCCGAGGGTCCACCCAAGCGTCGAAATCCTGCCCGCTGAGCCCGCCGACGGCCAGCGCCGCCTCGCGCAGGATCAGGCCCTCGGCCTGCCCATGCCGGGCGATGCGAGCGGCACGCTCATACCCGATGTGCGGTGCCAGCGCGGTCACGGTCATCAGCGAGCGGTCCACCTGCTGCTGCAGATGCCCGGCATTGGCCGTGACACAGTGTGCCGCCAAGCTGGCCATGGCCTTGGTCAGCAGGCGCCGGCCGTCCAGCAGGTTGAAGGCGATCAGCGGCTTGCCGCTGTTCAGCTCGAACTGCCCCTGGCTGGCCGCGATGCCGATCGCCACGTCATGCCCCATCACCTGCTGGCACACCATCAGCAGCGCCTCCACCTGCGTGGGGTTGACCTTGCCCGGCACGATGGAGCTGCCGGGCTCGTTGGCCGGCAGGTTGATCTCGCCCAGTCCCGCACGCGGGCCACTGCCCATCAGCCGCTGGTCATTGCCCAGCTTGGTCAGCGCCACGACCAGCAGGCGCAATGCCCCGTGCAGACCCACCAGCGCCTCATGCCCGGCGGTGGCGGCCAGCCGGTTGACCGCCACCGTGAAGGGCAGGCTCGACTGCACCGCCAAGGCCTGCACCACGCGGCGGCCGCAATCCACGGGGGGCGTTCAACCCGTTGCCCAACGCCGCGCGACCCACCGCCAGCGCATGCAGGGCCGATTCCGTCTGGCGCAGGGCCGCTTCGGCCAGTGCCAACTGAGCGTCGTAGGCAAACAACTCCTGGCCCAGGGTGACGGGTGTGGCGTCCTGCAGATGGGTACGCCCAACCTTCAGCGTGGTGGCCAGCGCCGCCGCCTGGGCCTGCAAGGCCAGGCGCAGGCGGGCGATGGCGCCGAACAGGGGGGCCATGCGCAGTGCCACCGCCAGGTGCATGGCAGTCGGGAACACGTCGTCGGAGCTCTGCCCCAGGTTCACGTCGTCGTTCGGATGCACCGAGCGCTGCATGCCCAGGCCGCCTCCCAGCGCCTGCGAGGCAAGGTTGGCCAGCACCTCGTTCACGTTCATGTGGCTTTGCGTGCCCGAACCGGGCTGCCACATCGACAGCGGGAACTGGGCATCATGTTCACCGGCCACCACCTGCGCCGCGGCGTCGGCAATGGCCTGTGCCTTGGCCGGCTCCAGCAGGCCGAGTTCGGCGTTCACCTGTGCCGCGGCGCGCTTGACCCGGGCCGTCGCGTGCACCAGAGCCAGTGGCATCCGCTGTTCGCCGATGGCGAACAAGTGCAGGCTGCGCTGGGTCTGCGCACCCCACAAGGCGCCGGCGGGCACCTCGATGGCACCGAAGCTGTCGCTCTCCCAGCGCGTACCGGACAGGCCCATGTCAACACCCCTTCCCTGTGATCCATCCACCCATCGGCAGGACACCCGCATGCTGAACCCACAACCCGATCAGATCGCCACCCAGCTGCTGGGTCAACCGTACGCCTCGCTGGACGAGCGCACACGCGCGGTCGCCCGCCACGTCGCGGCGCGCAAGCACATTGCCCGCAATGTGGCGACGGAGTTCGACGCCCACCCCGGCTTCGGTCAGCGCGCCGCCGACCGCGTGGCGGCCTTCGGCGGATCCTGGACCTTTGTCGGCCTCTTTGCCGGCGGCGTGCTGGTTTGGGTGACGCTCAACAGCGCGCTGCTGCTGCACCAGGACCAGAGCCAGGCCTTTGACCCCTACCCCTACATCCTGTTGAACCTGTTCCTGTCGATGCTGGCGGCCATCCAGGCACCGGTGATCCTGATGTCGCAGAACCGCCAGGCCGAAAAGGACCGCCTCAGCGCCGGACACGACTACGAGGTCAACCTCAAGGCCGAGCTGGAGATCATGCTGCTGCACGAGAAGGTGGACGCCCTGCGGCAGACCCAGTGGGGCGAGCTGCTGCAGCTCCAGCGCGAACAACTGGCCCTGCTGGCCACGCTGGCCGCCGGCTGCCCGCCGCAGCGCACGCCCCAGGCTGAAGCGGCGGACCCGGCCGCACAGGCCACCTGACCGGGCCGCCCGTCACTTGACCCGGTGCGGCTTCTGCCAGCCCACCAGGGTGGGCACGCTGGCCGCGACGGCCGGCGGCGGCACCGCGGGCAGCACCTGCTTGGGCTTCTTGGCTTCCTTGTTGCCTCGGACACGCTTGTTGTTCATCCTGCTCTCCTGGACGGTGGTGAATGCACCGGACGGTGCAGCAATGGGCATCGTCACGGGCCGCGCCCATGGGCGTCGGTGCGCTGGCACACGCTGCAGGGCGGCCGGCAGGCCGCCAGGGTTCACCCCCCCGCCGCAGGCGCGGCAGCGGCCAGTGGCAGTGTCACCACAAAGCGGCTGCCCATGCCCTCGCCGGCGCTGGTGGCCGAGACGGTGCCGCCCAGCTCGCCGACGAGGAAGCGCACCACCGGCAGCCCGATGCCCACGCCCACGCCGTTGAAGCCCAGCGTGCGGCTGTCCTGCACAAAGGGCTCGAACAGGCCGGGCAGGGCCGTCGGCGTGATGCCGATGCCATCGTCGGCCACGGTGATGACCATCTGATCGCCCGCCACGGCGGCTTCAAGCCGGATCGTCCCGTGGTCATGCGTGTACTTCGAGGCATTGTCGAGCAGGTTGCGCACCACCTGCGACAGCTGTTCGGCATCGCCCTGCAAGGCCACGGCCTGCGCCGGCCGACTGACGTGCAACTGCTGTTCGCGCAGCGTGATCGCCGGCTGGCATTGCGCGACCACCTGGTCGATGATGGCCCCGAGATCGCTGACCGGATGGACCGCCCCTGGCGCGGTCGGGCCGGTGCGCAACAGGCCGTTGGCGGCCGCGACCAGCCGCGACATGTGCGAGACCTGCTGCGCGATGATGGCGCGCACCCGCGGCAGCAAGGGCTCGTCGCCGCCGGCCCGGCCCAGCATTGCCGTGGTCAGCCGAATCGGCGCCATCGGGTCGGCCAGTTCCTGGGCCACCGCCCCCATCAACTCGGCCTGGCGCCGTTGGGCACGCTCGGCGGCCGCCTGCAGGGCCTGCGAATCCAGTGCCGCCAGCACCAGGCGCTCGTTGGCTTCGCGCAGGTCGGCATCGCGTTGCGCAGGGTCGGCCAGCGCCTGCGCGAAGGGGGACGCGCGCGTGGGTGCGGTCAGCCCGGCCAGTTCGGAGGGCGGCTCGCCATGGAACGCGTAGCGGCCGAGTCCCCCCTGCTTGGCGCGGTACATCGCGGCGTCGGCGTGGTTGATCAGGGTCGCGGCATCGTCGCCATCGTCGGGGTACAGGCTGATGCCGATGGCGGCCGTCAGCTGCAGCGCCTGGCCGCCAACAGGCAGGGGCGCGCCCAGCACGTCCAGCAGGTGGCCGGCGACCCGCGCCGCGTCGGCCCGCTGCGTCACCTCGGTGAGCAGCAGCAGGAACTCGTCGCCGCCGTGCCGGCTGACCGTGTCGGCCTCGCGCACCGCCCCGGTGAGCCGCTGCGCGATCTGCTGCAGCACCTCGTCACCCTTGGCATGGCCCAGCGTATCGTTGACGGCCTTGAAGTCGTTCAGGTCGAGGAACAGCAGCGCCAGCCGGCTGCCGTGGCGCCTGGCCGTGGACATGGCGTGCGCGAGGCGGTCCCGCAGCAGCAGCCGGTTGGGCAGGCCGGTCAGGGGGTCGATGTCGGCCGAACGTCGCGCCTCGCTGAGCGCCTGCCGGGCGGCCATGGCCTCGGTCTGACTGAGCAGGGCCGACACGACCAGCTGTTCATTGGCCTCCATCACCTGCGTCGCCTGCCCATGGCCCAGCCGCGCCTCGGCCACGACCACCTCCTGCAGCAGCCGCAGCAACACCGCCCGTGCCGCGGCCACCTTGCCCTGCACGCGCAACAGGTCGCGCTCGGCCGCCGCGGCGTCGGCTTCGGGCGGGTCGGTCGGCGGGTTCATGGCAGCACCTCTGGCTCCGTCCCGGTCAAGCGCGGCCGGCCGCAGCAGGTGGCTTGGGCGGGCCCTTGAGCGTCGGTCGCCCACCGAGCAGACCCTCCTGCTCGGGCAGCCCGGTGCCCAGCTGTAGGCCACCGGCATCGATGGTGTACTCGCGCAATTCGTCGGAATGCGCGCTGGCACGCACCTTGACGACGGCCATCACCCTGCGCAGCCGGCTGTCCACCTCGATGTAGCGCTGCACGATGATCGCGTCGGTGAGAAAGGCCGATCCGTAGGGGCTGAAGCGCAGATCGGTGAAGCGGTCTTCCAGCTCGGAGGTCATCAGCACCGTGACACCGGCATTCGACAGGGCGGTGACCAGGTGCAGCAGGGAGCCGCGGAAATCGTCGCGGAACGTCGACGCCAATGCCAGCTCGAAGCCCGACAACGAGTCGATGACGACCCGGCTGGCCTTCAGGCGGTGGATCTCCGCGAGCAGCTGGAACACGATCTCGTCGATCGACAGGTCCAGCGGCCGGCTGTTGAGCAGGCTCACCCGACCGCCGGCGATCAGGTCGGCGAGCAGGCGGTTGCGCTCCCGGTTCGGGCGCTGCTCGAAGGCGGCGATCACGCCGGTATCGCCACGGCGTTCACCCTCGGCCAGGAAGGCGGCCGCCAGGATGCTCTTGCCCGACCCCGAAGGTCCCGCCACCAGCACCGAATAGCCGCGCGGCAGGCCGCCGCCGAGCATCTCGTCGAGCGCCGGCACACCCAGCGACACGCGTGCGTTGGACGCCTTGCCGCTGCCGTCTGCCGCGGCCGTGGCCGGCGTGAAGCCCCCCAGGCCCGCCGGCGCAAACACCTGGATGCCAGCGTCGCTGATGCGGTAGGTGTGCAGGCCCGCCAGCGTGGCCTGGCCACGCATCTTCAGCACCGCCATCTTGCGCACCATCGAGTTGCGGTGCACGCTCTGGCGCAGCCAGATCAGCCCGTCGGCCACGGTGAAAACGGGGTTGGCGTCGGTCTCGGTGAAATACTCGCCGATCAGGAAGGTGGTGGCCTGCCAGGTGGTCATCAGCATGCCCAGCTGCTGCACGAACTGCTGCAGGCCGTTGTTGTGCGCGCCGTCGCTGCGCTCGCTGGCCAGGATCACCGACCGGAACGAGTCCACGAAGACCAGTGCCGGCGCATGCAGCGTCACCTCCTCGACGATGCGGCGCAACACGCTGCCCAGATCGCCGGTCATGGCCTCTACGGACAGGTTGATGAAGCGCACACGCTGGTTGAGCGCCTCGGTGTCGAAGAAGTCGAACTGCTGCTGGTAGCGCAGCATCTTCAAGGGGGGTTCGCCCAGCACGGTGAAGTACAGCGCCGAACGCTCGGCGCCGGCCAGCGCGAACATGATCTGGTGCGCCAGCGTGGTCTTGCCGCAGCCGGGCTGGCCTGCGATAAGGTTGAACGAGAACTCGGGCAGGCCACCGCCCAGCACCTCGTCCAGACCGGGGACGCCCGTGGCCAGGCGTTGGATGGTCACTTTGGTGGTGCTCATGGCGTCGGGTCCTGCGCGGGCAGGCCGCTTGAAGTGGGGGCCGGGGAAGGTGCCCAGACCGTGCGCAGCAGGCGCTCGGTCAGCGACGGGCCGATCAGGCTGGCCAGCAGGTCATGGAAGGCCAGCAGCAGTGCATTGACCGACGCGGCGGCGGCCGCGGCGTCACAGCGCCCGACAGCCGCCGCCAGCAGCGAACGGTCCAGTGCGGTCAAGCCACCGGACTGACCGGCCGCCAGCCAGGGGTAGGTGGCCGAGGTGAGTTGCAGGCTGCGCTGCCACAGCGCCATCACCCCCCGGGGGCCGATGATGGGCGACAGCGCAGCATCCAGTTCGAGCGTGATCGCACCCAGGGCGGCCGCCACCTGCGAAGCCGAGGCGCCCTGCGGAACCCTCTGCCAGAGCGGCTCAGTGGATGCCGGTCCGGTTGTGCCGTGCAAAGGCATGGTTCAGATCTCCCAGGATGCCTGCCGTCCGTCCACCGGGCCGCCGTGGCCCGATTGCGTGGGCCGGTCGGTGCGGCCGTGGCATTTCGGGGAACCGCGCGCGCTGTGTACGGCAACGCACAGACACGTACTGCCGGGCCGCGGACGGGGGGGAGTGCCCTGCGGCGGACGGTGCAGGGCGGCATGCAGCGACGGTAACCGAGGGGTGCCGCCGCCACCGTGCGGCAACGCACTGACGGGTGCCCGCCGGCGGCGTAACTTGCGGCCCTGAACCTGCGAGGAGACAAGCCGTGCGCCAGCCGACCGCCCGTGCCGCTGCACAGGCCCTGGGCCCGCTCGCCATGCTGGGCGTGGCGGGTCTGCGCTGGCCTTCCAGCGGGTGGTGAGCCAGGGCGTGGAACAAGGCGCGCTGCGGCAGCGGGCGGCGATCGCACTGGCCAGTGCGAACTGGCGCTGCAACCCGCCGGTCCGGGTCGATCCGCACCCGGCCTGCCCGGCGACACCCATCCGCACGCACTGACCTGAACCCACCGGAGCCCCCCAATGACCCACCTTCCCCTTCGCACCGTGCGCCCCCTCGGCGCCCTGGCCCTGCTGGCCGCTACCCTGGCCGCCACACCCGCCGCGGCTGCCCACCCCAAGGCCGAGGCCGAGGTCCAGGCCCGCTACCAGCGCGAACTGGCCGCCTGCACGGCGGCCGGCTACGAGGGCGACCGGCAGGCCTGCCGCCGGGACGCCGGCGCCGCGCGCGTCGACCCCGGCAGCCGGGCCGACGCGGTGGATCCGGATCGCTACGCGCGCAATGCGCTCAAGCGCTGCGCCCCGTTGCCCGCGGCCGACCGCGCCGACTGCATGGCGCGCATGCAAGGCCACGGCACGACCACCGGCACCGCGGCCGCCGGCGGCATCTACCGCGAGCTGGCGACACGCACGGTGGGCGAACCGGCCGCCGCTGCGTCCACCCCGGCCCAGTAACGGTCCCGGGCGCCGGGCCGACCGCCGGCCAGCCGGCAGGGGCGGTGCAGGGGCAGGGGCAGGCCGGTCCATCGCCTTCAGCCCGCCCTGACCGGGCCGGTTCAGGCGCGCGGCTCGCCGCGGTCGTTGACCTGCACGGTGGCGCCTGGCGGGGTGGTCATCTGCATGCGGTGCTCGGTGCCGCGGAAGCGGTAGGTCACGTCCCAGTAGGTCGGCCGCGCGACGCCGGGTGCGTTGCTGCACCGTTGCACGTTCTGCGCCGGTGCCGGGCCGTTGCTGCCGCGGCCCTGGCGGGCGCCGATCGCCGCGCCGGCGAGCACGCCGATGCCGGTGGCCACATCCTTGCCCGAGCCCCCGCCCACCTGGTGGCCCAGCACACCGCCGATCACCGCACCGAGCAGCGCCCCGGGCACATTGGCGTTGCCACGGTCCTGCACCACCTCCTCGCGCTCGGCCCAGCAGCGCTGCCCGGCGCTGTCGACCACCGCGCGCACCGAGGTGATGTCGGCCTGGTAGAGGCGTTCGTTATCCCGGCGACCATAGTCGCCCACCACCACCGGCGGCGGCCCATAGCGCGCATCGTCAACGCGTGCCGTCGAGGCGAGCATGCGCACCGACGACACGCGGTCGTTCAAGCCCATGGCGCCCAACGACGCGTACTGACCGGGTTGCAGCACGGCGCAGCGGCCGCGGTAGCCGGCGTCTTCGCAGACCTCGGCACGACCGCCACGCACCACGGCCGACGAGGCGCGGTCATTGAAGCCGCTGCGGCTGAAACTCGACAGCGACCCGCCTGCCGTCATCGAGCGGCCCTGGAAGCCCTCGTTTTCGTAGAAGACCACCTGGCCGGCCTGCACCGGCGGCCCGGCCGGTCCATCGCGGTTGCCGTCATCACGCGCGCCGCGCCCCACGCTGCGCACCGAGCTGACCCGCCCGGACAGCCCCATCGCCTCCGGCGACGGGTACTCGCCCGGTCGCAGCACCACGCACTGGCCACGGAAGCGCCGGCTATCGCACACCTCCCAGCGTTCAAGGCGGTCGCCACGCACCACCACCGATGAGGCACGGCCATTGAAGCCTGCGCGGGCGAAGTTGTTGACCGGCTGCTCGGTGGTGAACGAACGGCCCTGGAAATCGTCGTGCTCGTAGAAGGTGATCGCGGCTGCCGCGGGGCCGGCGCAGACCAGCGCGGCCACGGCCAGAGCGGTGTTCGACAAGGTGTTCATGGAGAGCTCCAAGTGGGAGGACGGGCGCCGGGAATCGGCATGATCCACGGCGCCTGTGCCAGGCGGCCAGTCTGCAAGCCCGATTCCGGCGCGCCTATCGGACGGCAGCGCCACACGGCGTAGTAGATGTCCTACGGTGTCCATGCCGCTGGCGCTGGTGGACACAGGCCGCGCCGGCCGGCACGGTCCGACCTGGCGCGGGACCGCGCTGTCGGCGACCTCCTACGGCCGGGCGGTCGCTTGGCCGACCACGAGGCGGCCGGGATGCCTATGGCCGCAGCGCGCCGGCGCCCGCAGACTCGCTGCATCGTTCGCCTGCCCGGCGTCCTGTTCGGCCTCATCCGGAAGGGCTGAGTGCCGAACCCTTGCCCACCGCCCTTCCTGCCTTGCACTGGAAACCGCCATGATCAACCACCGCAGCGCCGAACCGTCCAACCCCTATGTCGATCACGCCGCCCTGGCCACCGCCGATGCGATCGCGTCCACCCAGCGCCTGGCCGACAACACGCTGGACCGCCTGGCCGGCAATGTGCAGGAGGCACGCCATGACGTGAACCACCTGCTCAACCGCGCCAGCGAGCAGACCAGCGCCCTGGCGCAGCGCGGCCTGGACGCCATGCGCGACACCTCGCAGGGCCTGCGCGACAGCGCCCAGCGGGCCACCGACCGCGCCGTCGGCTACATCAGGGACGAGCCGCTGAAGGCCGTGCTGATCGCCGCCGCCACCGGTGCCGCCCTGATGGCCGTGGCCAGCATGCTGGGCGGCGCGCGCCGGCGCAGCTGACACCTGCGTCCCGCGGCACCAAACGGTGCCCCCTGCTGAACCCGATCACGGCCCTGCCGCAACGGCGGGCCGTGGCGGGCGAAGCCCGGTCAGATGCGGTGCAACTGGCCGTCCTGCAACCGGACCCGATCGCCGACGCGCAGGTCGTCGATGCGCTGGTAGTCGAAGCGCTCGATGCTGCCGTTGTCCATCCGCACGCCGACGCGGAAGACCTCCGTGTCGCCCTTGCGGCGGGCCTCGACCGTGTTGCCGATCACCGCGCCCCCGATGGCGCCCAGCCCGGTGGCGACATCGCGCCCGCTGCCGCCGCCGATCTGGTGGCCGACCACCGCCCCCAGCACCGCGCCGAGCACCGCCCCGCCGCCCGAGGTGCGGGCGCTGGCCGAGATGACATCGATGCTGCTGACGGTGCCGTGCTGCACGGCCTGGTAAGGCCCCGAGTCCCGGGCGGGTGGGTAGCGCATGTCGCGCGGTGGGGTGGATGAGCAGGCGGTGGCCAGCGCGAGCGCCGAGACCGAACAGACGAGGGTGAGCGTGCGCAGTGACATGGTGGGCTTTCAGGGTGGATGGCGTGGAGAGGATGCGCGGCATCGCCGCCGGCAGGGCGCCGGAAACCGTTGCCGCCACACCGCCCAGTGTGGGCGCGGCCGGCCGCGGCGCCCAGCGGCGCACACCGGCATCCGGCGTCGCCCGCCACGCCGCCTGCACGTAGGCCGGCACCTACGCCAGGCCGGGCCTGCCGAACCGCTGCCGCACGCGGCGAGGCGGAAACCGCATGGCCAAGGCCAGGCTCTTAGGGCCGGGTGCTGACGCGCCAGACGGTGTTGCCCACGTCGTCGGCCACCAGCAGCGCGCCGCCGCGGTCCAGCGCCACGCCCACCGGGCGACCCTGCGCCCGGCCCCGGTCGTCGAGAAAGCCGCCCAGCACCCCGATCGGCAGGCCCGTGGGTCGACCGTCCACGAACCGCACGAAGACCACCTGGTAGCCGCTGTGCGGCCGCCGGTTCCAGGAGCCGTGCAGGCCGATGAACAGGCCATCGGCATAGGCGGCCGGCAGCGTGGTGCCCGCCGAGACCGCCAGCACCAGCGGCGCGACATGCTGGCCCAGTGCAGAGTCGGGCATGCGCGCGGCGGCCAGCAGGTCGGGCCGGGGCGGCTGCACCCGGTCATCGGCTTGGCCACCGTAGTAGCCCTGGGGCCAGCCGTAGAAGCCACCGTCGTGCACCGCCGTCAGGTAGTCGGGCACCAGGTCGCAGCCGAGTTCGTCGCGCTCGTTGACCACCGTCCACAACACCGCGGCGCCGCCCTCCGCCGGTGTCCGCGAGGCCAGGCCGTTCGGGTTGCGCAAGCCGGTGGCATAGGGGAGCCGGGTGCCATTGGCCAGGTCGATCTCCAGGATCGCGGCACGCCCCGGTCTCGGCCGAATGCGGCCGACGGTGTCGATCCCGGCGCCCAGCCGATGGCCGGCGCGGTGTGCACGGTGGGAATCAGCCGCTGCACCGGCGCGGGCAGCGCGGGCTGCGCGCCGGTTCCGGCCGACACGGGCAGCATGGCCACATCACCGCAAGCGGCCAGCGCCGCCGGCAGCGCGCCCGCCAGCAGGCGAAGGGTCAAAGCCGGCCCATCAACAGCAGCACGACCACCACGACCAGGACCAGCCCGATGCCACCACTGGGCCCGTAGCCCCAACTGCGGCTGTGACCCCAGGAGGGAAAGACGCCGACCAGCATCAGGATGAGGACGATCAACAGAATGGTGCCCAGTGACATGGGATTCTCCTAAAGCGGGGTGGGATGGGACGGGCTCAGTTCATCGGCGCGGAGGCGGCGGGGGGGATGACGATCACCGTCGTGCCCTCACCCGACTTGCCGGTGGCACCGGTGTTGCCCGTGGCCCCCGTGCTGCCCACCTCGCCGGTGCTGCCGGTGTTGCCGGTGTTGCCGGTGTTGCCGGTGGCACCTTGCGGGCCTGCGGGGCCGGGCACCGGCACATTGACGGCAGGCACCGTGACCACGGTGGGTCGGCCGCAAGCCGCAAGGCCCAGACTGGCCAGCAGCGCAGCCAACAGGATCGAGTGTTTCATGGTGAGGGTCCCTCAAGAGTGGCAGCCCCTGTCGCACGCGGCGCCAAGCCGATGCCATCAGGGTAAGACGGCGTCCGGCGGCGCTCTGTGCGCTGCCGAACATGGGTGGCGGGCTCAGCCGCTGGCCAAGGCCGCAGGAAAGGATCAGGTCTTGCCGAACTGGGCCTTGGCGGCGGCGAGGCAACTCGCCTTGGCGTCACCGGTCTGCGCCTCGCACTTTTCGACCGCCACCTTGTGGTCGGCCTCGCGCTTCTCGGCGACGGCATCGGTCTTGGCGGCGCCGATCTGCTGGCTCAGCCTGGCATCGGCCAGGGCCTTGGTCTCGACGGCCTTGGCCTGCTGCACGCAGACATCCTTGTCATTGCCCTTCATGTCGTCGCACTTTTCCTTGGCGACCGCATAGCCGGCCTTGGCCTTGACCACCCGTACCTGGTTCTGGTCCTTGGACTTGCCGGTGTAGGCGTAGTCGAGTTCAGCCCGGGCCACCTTTTCCTTGGCCTTGGCCTCCTCCACACAGACATCCTTGGCATTGGCCGTGAAGGTGGCACAGGCGGCCTTGTCGACCTTGTAGGTGGCACCAATGCGCGCCTTATCGGCAGCGTAGTCGGCCTTGGCCAGGGTGGCGGCCTGCGCCAGCGGCAGCATCACGAAGCTGGCGGCGAGGAGGAGTTGCTGCAGGGTGCGGGGCGTATTCATGAGATTCCTTGGAAGTGAGCTGACTGATGTCATGCTCAAACCAGTGTCGGCAGCCGGTGGCATGCGGCCAAGCGGACGATGCCGCGACGCACCGTAGTCGCTGTCCTACGGCGCTAGCTGCGCGCCGTGATCCAGCCGCCGGATCAGCGCGCTTGTGTGCGCTGTCGAACAGACGCCGCCCATTCCTGCCACTAGGCTGTTGTGGCAACGTGCGGCAGTACCGCCGCACGATCCCCTCAGCGGAGAACCCCATGAACCATCGCCATGCTTTCACCATCGCCCTTGCCACCGCCATCCTGCTGGGAACCGCCGGCTGCGCTGTCACCCGCGGCCAGGAGACCGTCGGCGCCTACATCGACGATGCCACGATCACTACCCAGATCAAAGGCCGCTTCGTCGAGAACAAGAGCGTGGACGCCGCCAGCATCACGGTAGAGACCCTCAACGGCGCGGTGCTGCTGTCGGGCTTTGCCAAGAACAGCAGCGAGCGCACCATGGCCGAGTCCATTGCCCGCGGGGTGAACGGCGTGAAGTCGGTGCGCAACGAGGTGGCGGTGCGGCCGTGAACGCCACCCGGATCGCAGCCATGCTGTTGATCGTCGGGGGCATCCTCGGCCTGGTCTATGGCGGCTTCAGCTACACCCGGGAGACCGCGGGCGCCACGCTGGGCCCGATCGCGCTGACGGTCAGGTCGCAGCAGACCGTCAACGTTCCGATGTGGGCCGGCATCGGTGCCATCGCCATCGGCGGGCTGCTGCTGGTGGTGGGTGGGCGCCGGGGCTGAGCGCCACCCTGCCGCCGGCCCTTGCCCAGCGCGGTGATGTCGGACCGGAACCGCGACAGCGATGCGGTGCTGTCCTACAGGCCGAGGCGCCGAGCGCCGATGGTCGCCGCCACACCGCCTTCCTACAGTCCAGTTCCAGGCTACCGGTTCGCCACCGCCACAGGGCGAGCATCGCCGTCCCTCCAGGAGTGCCCATGTCCCATCCCAACGAACCCCGCAATGTCACGCCGCTCACCTTGGCCGACTGCGGCCGCATCCCGCCCAGGATCGCCGAGGAGTTCCCGGTGCATGCCGACGAGCAGGGCCATTCCGAGGAGCTCCAGGACGGGCTGGCTGCAGGCTGAATGCCCGGCCGCGACCCCCTCCGGGGTCGATCCGGCAAACCGATCGCGGCCGGTCCGTGATCCCGTGCGACCGGTGCCCGGCACCGTGCCGGCCGGTCGCTTCTCCACCCGACACAGAAGGACATCACCATGAACTGGGACCAGATTCAAGGCAATTGGAAACAGGCCATCGGCAAGGCCAAGGCGCAATGGGGCCAGCTGACCGACGACGACCTCGACGTCGTCGCCGGCCGGCGCGACCAGTTGGCCGGCAAGATCCAGAAGCGCTACGGCGTGGCCAAGGAAGAGGCCGAGAAGCAGCTGGCAGAGTGGCAGCGCAAGGCCAGTGACAGCTGGTTCACCACGGTCGACAAGTCGTCGCCCTGAACGGTACGCCCACCCGATGACGACCCAGGAAACCGCATGACCAAGGGCAAGCACGGCAACAAGGAAGCCAAGAAGCCGAAGAAAGTGGTGGTGCCACCGGTGGAGGCGTTGGTGGCCCCGTCCACCCCGGCGACCGCCGCGTCGCCACGCGGCAAGAGGCGCTAGCCCGCCGCCCGACCGGGCGCTGCCGTGCCGGACAGGCCGGCGCGCCCCTCGGGGGACGACCGACGCCGGCCGCCACCGGACCCGCCTGGGTTCGCCATCGCACCGACGTGCGGCCGGGCACGCCCTATACCGCTCTTGAAGGCCAGGCCTGTCCGGTACACCACCGGCGCCTGGCAGAACCCCGCCCCGTCTCCAGAAGGCACACCATGTCCCACCCCCCCAAGCCCAGTCTCATCGCGCTGGCCGCCCCCGCGGCGGTGATCGCCGCGCCGGCGCAGGCCCGGTACGCGGCCAGCGAGCGCTATTTCTACGGCGGCATCGGTGGTGACGGCTCCCACGCCAAGGACGGAAGCGGCCGCGTTGACGACAGCCTGGTGATGCCGTTCGGCTTGCGCCCTGAAGGCATGACCGCACTCGACACCCTTGCCGGCGAACTGGCCGGGGCGCACTTTGACAACGTCGCGGCCGAAGGCCACACCGACCGCCTGGGCAGCACCGCGTACAACCCGACCCTGTCGCAGTCGCGGGCCGATGCGGTCAAGACCCGCCGGGTCACCACCGGCCACCTCGATCCGACCAAGATCACCGCCGTGGGCAAGGGCGAATCGCAGCCCGTGACGCTGCCCGACCAGTGCCAGGGCGGGGCGAGTGCCCAGGTGATCGCCTGTCTGCAGCCCGATCGCCGTGTGGTGATCGAAGTCGCCGGTTCACGCTGATGCCCGCGGCGTCCTTGGGCTCGGGCGTGCCGACGGCCAAACCCCGCTGGAGCACCACCTCCTACGGTGACAGCACCGACACCGGCCCGCAGGAGCTGACGACGCTGGGCGAGCATGTCTCGCTGTGCCGCGCAGCCAGCAGCCGCTTCAGCGGCCTGCAGTGCGGCATGCTGGCCGTGCACGGCGTGGTGGCCGCGCGCTTCGTCACCACGCTGGCGGTGCTGGCGCTGCTGACCGGTGCCGTTCTGCTGGTGGCCTAGGCCATGGCCCCCCGCGGACTGCAGCGCCTGCTGCCCGAGGCGCCGCGCGCGCTGTGTCGCATGCTGGACCCGGCCCGGGGCGCACTGCAGCCGCCGGTGCGCGCCGAGGTCTTTGGCCCCGGGCGCTTTGCGCAGCACGGCCGCAGCCTCGGCCTCACGCACGCGGCGGCCCGTCCGCACCTGTCCAGCGCAGGCTTCTTCCCGCGGCTGCGCGGCAATATCCGCATGCTCCGGCAGGCCCGGCGCTACATCAGCGCGCAGGCGGCCACCGGCTACGAGATCAGCCCCGCCGCCGAGTGGCTGCTGGACAACTTCCACCTGATCGAAACCCAGCTCGCGGCCATCCACGAAGGCTTGCCGCGCAGCTACTTCCGCCAGCTGCCGGTGCTGCAGGACGAGCCGCTGGCCGGCTTGCCGCGCGTGTACGGCGTGGCCTGGGCCTTCGTGGCCCACACCGACAGCGCCTTCGACGACAACCTGCTGGTGCGCTTTCTCGGCGCCTACCAGGACAGCCGCGAGCTGCAATTGGGCGAGCTGTGGGCGCTGCCCACCACGCTGCGCGTGGTGCTGATCGAGAATCTGCGCCGCCTGGCCGAGAGCGTGGCCACGCACAAGGCGGCGCGCGAGGCAGCCAACCTGTGCTGCGACCACATCGCGCGCTGGTCCGGCCCCGCGCTGGCGCAGGTGCACGCCATGATCGCGCAGCGCGGCGTCGGCGCCACCTTCGTGGCGCAGGTGATGCAGCGGCTGCAGTACCGCAGCGTGGCCATCGGCGCGCATGCCGAGTCCCGCTTCCCCGCTTCCGTGCAGGCCTGGCTGCAGGCCATGGGGCCCGAGTTGTCGGCGCTGCAGCAGCAGATTGCCGACGAGACGGCCGACAACCTGAGCGTCAGCAACGCGGTGACCTCGCTGCGCGCCATCAACGACGCCGACTGGCCCGACATCGTGGCCCGCACCAGCCCGCTGATCCGGCTGATGCTGACCTCACCGCTGTTCGAGGCCGAGCACACCGCCACCCGCGACCAGACGCTGCACGACATTGAGTTGCTGGCCCGGCGCAGCGGCCGGTCGGAAGGCGCGGTGGCTCAGGCCCTGCTGAGGCTGATGCAGGCCGACGACGGCGCCGCGCCATCGGACGATGAGGGGGACGGGCCGCCATCGGAGCGGCAGATGGCCTCGCACTGGCTGCGCGGGTCCGGCCGGCCGGCGCTGTCGCAGGCACTGGGCCTGACCGAGGGCCTGCGCCGCCGGGGCCTGCGGCTGGCGCGCCGCGCCGCCCTGCCGCTCTACCTGGGCTGCGTGCTGGCGGGCAGCGTGGCGCTGGTGGCCGGGATGCTGCCGCACCTGGGCGCCACGCTGGCCACCGGGCTGGGCGCCCTGACCGCCGGCCTGATGCTGCTGCCGGCGTCGGAGGCGGTGGTGGCCGTCATCCACCGCCTGATCAGCGAGTCCGCGCGGCCGCAGCACCTGCCCCGCCTGGCGCTGGCAGACGGCATTCCGATCGCGCACCGCGTGATGGTGGTGGTCCCGGCGATGCTGACCAGTGACGCCGGCATCGTGCGCCTGGCGCACCGGCTGCACCTGCACGCACTGGCCAACCCCGAGGCCAACACCCAGTTCGCCCTGCTCACCGACTGGGCTGATGCCGCGGCCGCGCAGGCCCCCGCGGACGACGCGCTGCTGGCCTGCGCGGCGCAGCAGATCGGGCTGCTCAACGCCGGCGCGCCCGTCGCCGCGGGCGCACCGCCGCGCTTCCTGCTGCTGCACCGGCGGCGCCAGTTCTGCCGCACCGAGGACCGCTGGCTGGGCTGGGAGCGCAAGCGCGGCAAGCTTGCGCAGTTGCTGGCGGCGCTGGCGGGCGAGCCGGTCCAGGACTTCATCGACCTGGGCACGCTGTCGCAAATCGCGCCGGGCACCGAATACCTGCTCACGCTCGACAGCGACACCCAGTTGCCGCCGGGCAGCCTGCGCACGCTGGTCGGCGTGGCGGCGCATCCGCACAACCGGCCCGTGCTCAGCGCCGACGGCCGGCGTGTGCTCGCCGGCTACGGCATCCTGCAGCCCCACCTGGTGACACCGCTGCCCATGCCGGCCGAGCTGACGCCCTACCACTGGCTGTTTGCCGGCCAGTGCGGCATCGATCCCTACAGCGCGGCCAGCTCCGAGGTCTACCAGGACCTGTTCGGCGAGGGCTCGTTCACCGGCAAGGGTCTGCTGCAGGTGCAGGCCGCGCACGCGGTGCTGGGCGGCCGCCTGCCCGAAGGCTGCGTGCTCAGCCATGACCTGCTCGAAGGCTCGCTGCTGCGCTGCGCGGCGGTGACCGATGTCGCGCTGATCGAGGACGCCCCCTTCCACGCCGACGTGGCGGCCTCGCGCCTGCACCGCTGGACCCGCGGCGACTGGCAACTGCTGCCGTTCCTGCTGCGGCCGCGCCGCTATCCCCTGCACGCGGTCAACCGCTGGAAGATGCTGGACAACCTGCGCCGGTCGCTGGTGGCGCCGGCCGCGCTGGCCCTGCTGGTGCTGGCCCTGGCCGGCGCTGGCCTGTCGGTGGGCAGCGCCTTGCTGCTGGTGCTGGCGGCCTTTGCCGCCGGCCCGTTGATGGGCGCCGTGGCCGGCTTTGCGCCCAGCCGGGACAGCGTGGCCAAGCGGCACTTCTACCGCGCCGCCGGTGCCGACGGCGCGCGTGCGCTGTGCGGCGCGCTGTGGCACGTCGCGATGCTGCTGCAGCATGCCCTGCTGGCCGCCGATGCCATCGTGCGCACGCTCTGGCGCATGGCGGTCAGCCGCCGCCACCTGCTGCAATGGACCACCGCCGACGCGGCGCTGGCCGCGGCCCAGACCACCCTGGCGGGCAGCCTGCGCCAGCACCGGTGGGTGCCGGTGCTGGCCGTCGCCCTGTTCGCCGCCCTGTGGGCCGGCGCCAGCCCGGCGCTGGCGTGGGCGGTGGTGCTGTGCCTGGCATGGGCGCTGGCCCCGCTGTGGGGCTGGTGGGCGAGCCGGCCGGATGCGGCGGCCGGCGGCACGCCGGTGTCGGCCGAGGACCAGGCCAGCCTGCAGGCGGTAGCCCGCGACACCTGGCGTTTCTTCGAGCGCTGCGTCACCGCCGATGACCGGCACCTGCCGCCGGACAACCTGCAGACCACGCCGCACGAGATGCTGGCGCGCCGCACCTCGCCCACCAACATCGGGCTGTACCTGCTGAGCGCGGCCTGCGCGCGGCAGTTCGGCTGGATCGGCACGCTGGAGCTCGTGCTGCGCCTGGAGGCCACGCTGGCCACCCTGCTCACCCTGCAGCGCCACCGCGGCCACTTCCTGAACTGGTACGACACCGCCACCGGCGCGCCGCTGCTGCCGATGTACGTGTCCACCGTGGACAGCGGCAACCTCAGCGGCCACCTGCTCGCCGTGGGGCAGGCCTGCCTGGAGCGCGCCGCGCTGCCCGGCGAGCTGGCCTGCGCGGCCCGCCTGCGGACGCTGGCGGCGCAGTGCGAGCAGCTGGCCTGGGAGGCCGACTTCGGCTTCCTCTACCACCCCAAGCGCCATCTACTGCACATCGGATTCCGCATCGCCGAACAGCAGCTCGACACCGGCTTCTACGACCTGCTGGCCTCCGAGTCGCGCCTGACCAGCCTGCTGGCGATCGCCAAAGGCGACGTTCCGGTGCGCCACTGGGCCGCGCTGGGCCGACCCTTCTTCGCGGTCGGCACCAGGGCCGGGCTGCGCTCCTGGTCGGGCTCGATGTTCGAGTACCTGATGCCCACGCTGGTGCTGGCCGAGCCCCAGGGCAGCGTGCTGCACGACGCCACCCGCGCCGCGCTGCGCGAGCAGATCCACTTCGCCCGTGCCCACGGCGTGCCCTGGGGCATTTCCGAGTCGGCGCATGCGGGCTGCGACCACACCCTGGCCTACCAGTACGCACCGCAGGGTGTTCCACGCCTGGCGCTGCGCCGCACGCCGCCGGACGAGCTGGTGATCGCACCCTATGCCACCGCGCTGGCTGCACAGGTCGACGCAGGGGCCGCCTGCCGCAACTTCGACGCGCTGCAGCGCCTAGGCGCGCGTGGGCACAACGGCTTCATCGAGGCGCTGGACTTCACCCCGGCGCGGCAGACCGGCAGCAAGCGCTGCACACCGGTCAACACCGTCATGGCCCACCACCAGGGCATGAGTATCGTGGCGCTGGCCAATGTGCTGCTGGGCGGCGTGGCGCGGCGCTGGGGCATGGCCCATCCGCGCATCGAGGCGGTGGCCTCGCTGCTGCACGAGCGGGCCCCGCGCGAGGTGCCGCCGCTGCCGGCGGCACCGGCCACGGCGCCGCTGCCGTCCGGGCGCCGGCCGCCCGCCCTGCAGCGCGAGGTGCTGCCGGGCGCCCAGGGCGTCGAGCCCACGCACCTGCTCAGCAACGGCCATTACCACGTGGCCCTGCGCGCCAACGGCGCCGGCCACAGCCGCCGCGGTGCGGCGGGCATCACCCGCTGGCGCGACGATGCGCTGCGCGACGAGATGGGCAGCTTCTTCTACCTGCGCCGGGCCCCGGACGGGCCGCTGGTGTCGCTGACCCAGCACCCTGCGCCCGACCCCGCGGCGCATTACCAGAGCGTGTTCCATGCCGACCGGCTGTGCCTGGACGCCAGCTGGCCCGACCTGCAGACGGGCATTACCACCTGGGTCAGCCCCGAGGACGACATCGAGTTCCGCCAGGTCGAGCTGCGCAACCCGGGCAAGCACACCCTGGACATCGAGCTGATCTCGGCCTTCGAGGTGACGCTGACCGATGCCCGCGCCGACGAGGCGCATCCGGCCTTCAGCAAGCTGTTCGTGCAGGCCGAATGGCGGCCGGCGGCCCAGGCCCTGGTGTTCGAGCGCCGACCCCGCCTGGCAGGCGAGGGTGGCTTGCACATGGCGCATTTCCTCACCGAGCCCGACCACCCTGCCGTGGCCCTGCGGGGCCAGGTCGACCGCGCGCTGTGGCTGGGCCGCCACCACACGCCCGGCCAGCCGCAGGCCACGCTGCTGGCCCTGCCGGCCACGCCGCGGGCCCTGCCCCTGGACACCGGGCTCGACCCGGTGTGCGTGCTGGCCGTGCGCCTGCGCATCCCGCCCGGTGCCAAGGCACGGCTGACCTTTGCCACCGCCGCCTGCGACGACGACGCCACGCTGCGCGCCGTGGTCGACAAGTACCGCCAGCCCAGCCACGTGCAGCGCGCCTCGCTGATGTCGGCCACGCTGGCCGGCATCCGGCTGCGCGCGCTGCGCATCGGCGCCGACGAGCTGGCCGCCATCCAGCTGCTCAGCACGGCCTTGCTGCTCGGCCTGACCCGGGTGCATCCTGAGTGTGGCGGCGAAGCCTGCGACCGCCGGCTGCTGTGGCGGCTGGGCCTGTCGGGCGAACGCCCGCTGCTGCTGGTGCAGGCCGGTGCACTGCACGGCCTGGGCCTGCTGCGCACGCTGGCCCGGGCGCTGCGGCTGTGGGGCGCCAGCGGCCTGCCCTGCGACCTGGTGGTGGTCAACGCCGAGCCGTCGAGCTACCAGATGCCGCTTCAGCGCGAGATCGCCGCGCTGCGCGATGGCATCGACGCCGACCACGCCCACCTGCCTGCCGCCGAGCGCGCGGACATGCACCTGCTGCGGGCCGAGGACCTGTCGGGCTCTGAACTGGCCACGCTGCACGCCATGGCACGGGTGTGCCTGCAGGCCGACGGCCGGCCGCTGTCGCACCATGTGCGGGCCTGGGCGCTGCGGCACGACCAGGCGCTGCAGGCGCGTCAGGAGGTGGCGACCGTGGCGCTGACACCCGCCAACACCCGCACCGACACGGCGCCGGCCGCCCAGGGCACCTTCGCGGCCGACGGCGGCTTCGGATTCGCCGTGCACGCCGACGCGCGCACGCCGAGACCCTGGGTCAATGTGCTGGCCAATCCCGACTTCGGCAGCATCGTGTCCGAGGCCGGCGGCGGCCACACCTGGGCGCTGAACAGCCGGCTCAACCAGATCACTGCCTGGAGCAACGACCCGGTGGCCGACCCGTCGTCCGAGACCTTCCTGCTGCAGGACCTGCGCAGCCTGGAGGTGTGGGGCGTGGCGCCCGGCGCCTGGGGCGATGGCAGCCTGGTCTACGAGGTGCGCCACGAGGCCGGCCGCACCCGCATCACCCACCAGCGTGGTGACCTCCAGGTGCAGGCCACCTGGTGCGTAGACCCGGCCAGCGCGATCAAGCAGCTGCGCCTGCGCATCACCAATGCCGGCCGGCGTACCCAGCGCCTGCGCCTCACCGGCCTGGTCGACTGGCTGATGGGCGCGGCCCGCGCCGACCGCCACACGGTGCACATGGCGCGGCACCGGATGGCGCTGGGCGATGCGGCATCGCAGGACCTGCTGGTGCTGACCGCCACCCAGCGGGAGCCGTCGGCCGGCTTCGGCGACGGCACCGCCTTCCTGGCGCTGGCCGGTGCCGCCGACGCGCTGCACGACTGGACCTGCGACCGCCGCGAAACCCTGGACGCCCGCGGCCACCCCGTTCTGCCCGACCACTGGCTGCACGCGCAAGGCAGTGGCCTGGACCCCTGCGCCGCGGTGTCGATGGCGCTGACGCTGGCCGCCGGCGAGACCCGTGAGCACAGCTTTCTGCTGGGCCATGCCACCAGTCCGCTGGCGGCCCTGCAACTGGCCAAGGCCGCCGCCGGGCAGGCGCCGGCCGACCGCGAACAGGCCAGCCGCGCGCATTGGAACGGCCTGCTGGACGCCACCACCGTGCGCACGCCCGACCCGCTGTTCGACGTCCTGGTCAATCGCTGGCTGCTGTACCAGACGGTGGCCTGCCGGCTGTGGGCAAAGGCCGGCTTCTACCAGGCCGGCGGCGCGACCGGCTTCCGCGACCAATTGCAGGACACCCTGGCCCTGGCCTGGGCCGCACCGGCGCTGCTGCGCGAGCAGATCCTGCGCTGCGCCGCGCGCCAGTTTGCCGAAGGCGACGTGCAGCACTGGTGGCACATGCCGGGCGGCGCCGGCGTGCGCACCCATTTCTCCGACGACCTGCTGTGGCTGCCGCACGCCTGCCTGCACTACCTGGCGGCCACCGCCGACCATGCCGTGCTGGACCAGGCCGTGCCGTTCATCGAAGGCCTGGTGATCCCCGACCAGGCCGAGGACATCTACGGCGTCGCGCAGGTCAGTGCGCAGACGGCCACGGTCTACGAACACGCCGCGCGCAGCATTGACCGCAGCCTGCGCGTGGGCGCGCACGGGCTGCCGCTGATGGGCAGCGGCGACTGGAACGACGGCATGAACCGCGTGGGCGCGGCAGGGCGCGGCGAATCGGTGTGGCTGGGCTGGTTTCTGTGCGACCTGGTGGCCCGCTTTGCGTCGCTGGCACGGGCGCGCGGCGAGGCCGGCCGCGCCCAGGCCTGGGACGCCGCCGCCGCCGGCTGGCGGGCCGCCCTGGTCGACGCCGCCTGGGACGGCCACTGGTTCACCCGCGCCTACTTCGACGACGGCACGCCGCTGGGATCGCAGGCCAACAGCGAGGCGCGCATCGATCTGATCGCCCAGGCCTGGGCCGTGCTGTCGGGCGCCGCGCCGCTGGACCGACAGCGTGAGGCGATGGCCTCGGTGCAGGCCCGCCTGGCCGATCCCGAGGCCAGCCTGCTGCGCCTGCTGCACCCGCCGCTGGCGCAGGCCGAACCCAGCGCCGGCTACATCCAGGCCTACCCGCCGGGTGTGCGGGAAAACGGCGGCCAGTACACCCACGCCGGCACCTGGGCGGTGATGGCCCAGGCCCGGCTGGCCGGCGCACCGGACCTGACCGGGGCACAGGCCGCCGCCGCCGCCGACCAGGCCTGGCGCTGGTTCACCTGGCTGAGCCCGGCGCACCGCAGCGCCGACCCGGCGCAGGCCGCGGCCTACGGCCTGGAGCCCTACGCGGTGGCGGGCGACACCTGCTCGCAGCCGCCCTGGGCCGGGCGTGGCGGCTGGAGCTGGTACACCGGCGCCGCCGCCTGGCTGCACCGCGCGGCGGTCGAGTCGATCTTCGGCCTGCGGCTGCAGGCCAGCACCCTGTCGTTCCAGCCCTGCCTGCCCAGCCACTGGCCGCGGGCGGAACTGACGCTGCGCCGGGACGACCGCCGCCTGCGCTTCGTGCTGGTCCGCGCCACACCCGACCAGGCGCTCGACCGCAGCGGGCTGGCGGGCACCGGCGCACGCCTGCTGGGCGTCGGCGAGGTGCTGGACTGGTCGGCGCTGCGCGACGGCAGCGTGTGCGTGCTGGCCCTGCCGCCGCTGGCAGCCGGCAGCGCCTGAGCGAGGCCCCCTGCGGCGCGCCGGATGCACCGGCGGCCGGGCGCCACGGCCATGGCAGACCCGGGCCGCAGGCTAGACTGAGGCCTCTTACGAAAGGGCCGAGACCATGGACATCACCAGCCTGTTCGCGCTGGGCAAGCGGGTGGGCGACAAGCTGGTGGCGCGCCAGGAAACCGTTGCCGTGGCCGAGTCGTCGGCCGGTGGCCTGATCTCGGCAGCGCTGCTGGCGCGCGCCGGGGCCTCCGCCTACTACTTCGGCGGCGCGGTGCTGTACACCCGCCGATCGCGCCGCCTGCTCACCACGCTGACCTCCGATGACACCGTGGGCATGCGCTCGTCCAGCCCGCCCTATGCCCAGCTGCTGGCACGCCACCAGCGCCAGCGCTTTCGGGCCAGCTGGGGCCTGGCCGAAACCGGCGCCGCCGGGCCCGCCGGCAACACCTACGGCGACCCCGCTGGCCACACTTGCCTGGCGGTGGATGGCCCGGTGCAGCGCGAGCGCCTGCTGCGCACTGGCCAGGACGACCGGCCGCAGAACATGGTGGCCTTCGCCCTGGCCGCGCTGCAGCTGCTGGAGGAGGCGCTGGACGCCGCACCCGCCGTCGACCCCGGAGAAGCTGGCGCTGACCGGGTGACCTCGGGGCCCTGAGCCGCCAACACGGGCAGTTCGGGCCGCGCGCCGGCTCAGCGCGGCAGCACCAGCACGGCCTCCAGGCCACCGCCGGCCGCATTGTGCAATGTCACGTCGCCCCCAGCGGCACGGGCGATGTTGCGCGCGATGCTCAGGCCCAGCCCGGTGCCACCGGTCTCCCGGCTGCGTGATCCCTCGACCCGGAAAAAAGGGTCGAAGACCCGTTCCAGCAGCGCCGGCGGCAGGCCGGGGCCGTCATCATGGATGCGCAGGGTCAACGCCAGTGGGCCGTCCTCGACCTGGATGCGGGCACGCTCGCCGTACAGCACCGCGTTGTCGACCAGGTTGCCCACGCAACGCCGCAGCCGCGCCGGATCGCCGGTCAGTGGCGCCAGCGCCTGGCCGCTGATGGCCACCAGCCGCCCCATGTCCTGGTTGTCGGCCTGCAGGCTTTCCAGCATCGCCATCATGTCCACGGGCACCGACGCGGCCGGCCCGTCCAGCCCACGCAGCGCGGACAGGGCGTCGCTGACCATGGCCTGCATCTCGCCCAGGTCCTTCTCGAAGCGCTGGCGCAGGTCGTCGTCGTCCAGCAGCTCGGCGCGCAAGCGCAGCCGGGTCAGCGGTGTCTTCAGGTCGTGCGAGATGGCCGCCAGCACCTGGGTGCGGTCGTCGATGTAGCGCAGCAGCCGGGCCTGCATGGTGTTGAAGGCCAGCGCCGCACGGCGCACCTCGGTCGGGCCGTCCTCGGGCAGCGGCGCATGGTGCAGGTTCTTGCCCAGCGCCTCGGCCGCGTCGGCCAGGGTCTGCAGCGGGCGGCTCAGCCAGCGCACGGCGATGAAGGACAGCAGCAGCACCGCCGCCAGCAGCACGCCCAGGGTCAGCAGCAGCCGCACCGGCAGGCTGGCCGCCGCCTGGGGCAGGCGGGTGTCGAACGTGACCCAGGCGCCATCGTGCAGCTGTACCTGGGTCAGCAGCAGGATGCCACCCGGCGGCATGCGGCGCAGGCGCGGGCCGGACGCGGCCCGGCCCATCATGGCCTCGTGGTGCGCAGCCCAGGGCCCGTCACCCGCCCAGCGTGGGGCCAGGCCCTCACGGGCGACCACGCGCAGCGCACGGTCGTCACCCAGGGCGGCATGCAGCGCTGCGGTGAACATCGCCGCATGCAGGCTGGCGGCAACCGGCTTGCCAGCCGTGGCGTCGGCCGCGTCGGCCACGGCCTGGCCGGCGTCATCCACGGGCAGCGGGGCACGGTCCAGCGTGACCAGCTGGGGCGGTGCGTCCAGGATCCGGACGATGCGCCCGCGCTCGTCCGCCTCCAGGGAATCCAGCAGGCGCACGATGTCGGCCACGCGCTGGGCGGGCTGCTGGCCGGCGGCCTGAAGCAGCAGCCGGTCACGCTCGGCCCAGTTGATCCAGGCGCTCAAGGCCTGCGCCAGCACCAGGCCGACGATCAGCACCCCCATCAGGCGGCCGAACAGCGAGCGGGGCCACAGCCGGCGCATCAGCCCTGCCCAGACACCGGCACCGCCAGCACATAGCCCTCACCGCGCACGGTCTTGATCAGCGCCGGGTCCTTGGGATCGTCGCCCAGGCGGTGGCGCAACCGGCTGACCTGCACGTCGATGCTGCGGTCCAGCGGGTCGGCATCGCGGCCCTGGGTCAGATCGACCAATTGGTCACGGTTGAGCACCCGGTTGGGGTGGGCCAGGAAAATGCGCAGTAACCGGTACTCGGCACCGCTGAGCGCGGTGACCACCCCGGCCGGCGACACCAGGTGTCGGTGCGCGGTGTCCAGCTGCCAGCCGGCGAAGGCCAGCACGCGGCGCTCGTCCGGCCGCAGATTGGGCGGCAGGCTGCGCGTGCGCTTGAGCACGGCTTTGATGCGGGCCAGCAGTTCGCGCGCGCTGAAGGGTTTGGGCAGGTAGTCGTCGGCGCCCATCTCCAGGCCGACGATGCGGTCGGTCTCGTCGCCGCGAGCCGTCAGCATGATCACCGGCAGGTCGGACTTGGCCCGCAGGTTGCGGCACAGCGTCAGCCCGTCGTCGCCGGGCAGCATCAGGTCCAGCACCACCAGGTCGACCGGGCCGGCGTCCAGCGCCCGCCACATCGCCTTGCCCTCGCCCACCGCCGTGGCCTTCAGGCCCTGGCGCGTCAGGTAGGTGCCCAGCAGGCTTCTGATCTCCGCGTCGTCGTCGACGATCAGGATGTGGTCGGGTGATTCCATGGCAGGCATTGCAGTCGGTTTGCGACGGGCGTGGGGCAGTTCAGCGTAACGCAGTGTGTCAAGCGCGGCGGCCGACACCCGCTGCTACAAAAAGCTTGCGCCATGACATGAACCGATGACGTGCACGCGCTTCAATCAACTCATCCCGGAACACCGGGTGACCACACCAAAGGAAGCACATCATGAAGCGACTGCA
>Ga0208398_100406_pt1 | contig 31168 bp, 26 predicted proteins | sample LakWasMe79_HOW10_2_FD_183905 | JGI IMG/M metagenome (GOLD analysis project Ga0208398, IMG submission 183905) | Freshwater sediment methanotrophic microbial communities from Lake Washington under simulated oxygen tension - Sediment Metagenome... | ecosystem: Environmental > Aquatic > Freshwater >...
CTTTCGAAAATAGATATTTACATTCAAACCTCTGTTTGGGAAGGATTGCCCATAGCAGTTTTGGAAGCAATGGCGATGAAAAAACCTGTTTTGGCAACCAATATTATCGGTAATAAAGACGTGGTTGTTCCAAACGAAACCGGTTTCCTTTTTGACAAAATTGAGGAACTAGATATTTATTTGGAATTATTAAAAAACGAGAAAACCCGCAGTCAATTTGGCGATAATGCCTGTAAAAGATGCCATCAGTTATTTGACAAAAACAAAAACTTAAAAGCTCTGGCTGCTCTTTATCAGCAATAATTTTTGCTGCATCCAGTAACTTCCAAAAATTGACATCCACAATCCACTGAAAGCGATACCGTCAAAACGCAGTAAAAAATCATCCGTGAGATTGGATGTAAAGAAAAGAAGGAAGAATGAAAACATCACAGCGTTTTTTAAATCATACCCCAGATAACCTATCGTGAAAATATAAAGCAACACCACCAAAGGGCCTACTATTCCGAATTTTATTAAAAAATCAAGAAACTGATTATGCGTTGGGAATTCATATTTTGCCAAAAACTGTTGGTGGGTCTGTTTGAAATATTTGACTAATTCGGGCTTTCCATCTGATGCTCCCACTCCAAAAACAAGGTTTTTCTTGGCAAGTTCCCAACCCGATTTCCATATCGAAACCCGCGTTACAAGTGAATTGAATACTTTGGCTTCGGGATGATCGATTTCATCCAGTTTTCCAACTTTATCCATATAAGCAAAAGTCACTGAGGAATACTTCTCCTTCATATAAGGATTGTTTTTGACAAAAATAAAAAGAACAGCGCTCAGTGTTATAATCAAAACTGCCATGATTCCCAATACTTTTTTTAAACTGTAGTTGCGCATCACTTCGGCTAAAAAGACCAAAACGAAACCAATCAATGCATTGAACAAAGCCATTCTGGTATTTACAAAAAGTACAAAGAAAAAAGACAGGATGAAAACAATGCTGTAACTTACTTTCGCCAGCCATTTCCCCTTTAACCGGAAGGATTCCAAAACAAAAAAAAGACAAGAAATAGACACAAAAGCGAGATGCATATTCAGTGCCGGTGCGTGAATTCCGATGCTGTTTGAAAACTCATATCCCATTTCCCACAAATCATTTCCGTTTTCATATTTATGAATCAGTTCAGGAAAATAAATGACAAACCGAATAAAGAAAAAAAGAATAATAACCGTTGTTGCCACACTGTAATTCCGAAGAATTTTCAAAAATTGAATCCGCTGATAATTTCCTAAAACAAAAAATGGAAAAACGAGAAGCGAACTGTATTTTTCAAGTGATTTCAAACCTTTAAGCAATGAATCATTGTTCCAAAACATGATAATTTCCAATAGCAGAGGAGATGCTGTAAGAAGTATCAAAACCAAAGATTGCCTTGAAAAATTCAGCTTTTTGATGTAAAATAAATTAAAGACCGCAAACAATATGATCAGCAAAGTGCATGGTTTTCTGAAAATCATCATAATGGCAATCAATGCCAAAAAACCGTTGATTGTTTTATTGAAGTTTTTTTCGGAAATGGTCATAGTACAATGCATAATAAATTAGCGGAAAAACACCTATTTTATGTCGGACAGCCGAACCCAAATCGGGTTCAAAAACGCCCTGAACAATAAAAAAAGCAAACAAAATAAGTAAAATCCAAAGTTCCTTTTTGTATTTATCCCTAGATTCAATACATCTGGAAAAACGAACTAAAAGAATGTAAAACAAAAAAAGCTGCCAGATAACAAAAAGCAATATTTGTGGAGAAAAAATATACTTGAATCCGTTTACAGGAACATTCACCGAAAAAAAACCATAAACAATACCAACTGTTTCTCCATACCAAGTGTCAGGTTTTATTGGAGAAATGATACTTGAATTAGCATCTGCAGAACCCAATCTGGAACTATTAACCACTTCCCTGCTGATTTCTGAAAAATAATCCCCCGAAACAAGTCCGTAACATAATGACAAAAAAATGGCAATCAGTAATCCGTAAAAAACAGTGGTCAAAGCCTTACTCTTAAAATTCACCAAACTTGCCCCATACATCACACTCGCAATTATCGGAATCAGAAAAAAATAAGGCCTATAAAAAACACCGAAAACGGCCAGTAAAAACAGTGCTGAATAAAGAGCTATCCGGAAGGAAATCCTTTTATTCAGAAACAAAAAAACAACCAAGGAAACATACAAATACGTAATAAATTCTTTGGAAGGCATCGACATAAAAATGGCAATCAGCAGGATTCCCAGATATACGATTACATTTTTTATATTTAATTTTTCGAAGTCCGCAGGAATACCAATTTTATACAGCACATACATCAAAATGGGAAATTGAATCAATCCAACTATCGGAAAGGGTAAATACCGTAAACCTGAAATTTTATAAAACAAAATAGTTAGCGGATAACTCCCTATAAAACCTATTTCGTTGCCTTTGTCAAGTGCAATAACTACAGCATCATAAAAAAACCGTTTCGGCAATACATAGAATGCGAGAACGGTAACCAATAAATTGAGTATAAATAATACAACAAAAGCGGCTGTACTTCTTTTGATTAACATTGGCATAATTATACTATTGTTTGATACAAATGTAGGTGTTTATCAACCATAATCTGAATATCATATTGTTCCGATCTTTTCAAACAGTAATTTACGGTTTCATTGTAATATGCCTCGTTGGTTCTTAGACTTTCTATTGTATTGGCTAACCCCTTTGCATCACCTTGTTTAAATAAAATACCCGCACTAGTGACAATTTCCCGCAAACCGGGGACATCTGAGGCAACAAATGGTTTGCCCGAAGCCATTCCTTCTATGCTGGACAATGACAAACCTTCATATCTTGAGGATAAAACAACCACATCTGCCGTTTTTAATAAACTGGGCACATCCATTCTCAGTCCCAAAAACAAAACGCGCTCCTGTATTTGAAGTTGCTCAACCAGCTCTTGACACTTTACTTTGAAAATTCCCTCACCAACTAAAATAAGCTTTACGTTTTCGGGCAGATACTTTAAGGAATGGATTACTGTTTCCTGATCTTTTTGTTTATCGAATCTTGCTACTTGTATCATTACAAAATCCTGAGCCTTTAAAAGACTGGAAATTTCATTTTTAAAATAAGGCTCTGCCTTATGAATTTTTTTTAAATCAATTCCGTTTTCAATTACAACAAATTTAGATCCACTTAGACCAGTGTAATTTTTGAATGTATTTGAAATTTCATTGGAGACACAAACCACTTTATCATAAAAGCGATAAAAAAGCCTGTCAATTACAGCAATGAAACGGTTTTCCAATCTTGGATTTGTCGAATTGTGTTCTGTCAGTATTAATTTGATTTTAGAAAAAGATAAAATTTTGGCCAAAACAACCCAATACTGTGAAGGAAATAAATGTACCTGTGCAATGTCGTATTTTTTCAAAAACGGAATTAATTTGAAAACCTGCAATGGGTTATAAACAGACTGCAATCCCAATGAATATATGGAACAGCATCCTGTTTCTTTTAATTCTTGCATAAAGGGACTTGGAACACCATTCAACACCAGTAAATCAACATCGAATCCTTTTTCTCTATAAAAAGGTAAAGTATCCAGAATTAATTTCTCGGCTCCCCCGGATGCTAAACTATTTATGATATGCACTATTTTCATCCTTAAAAACTCAATTTTTCTAACTTAAAAAAACGTTCAATTTATCCTTTTTATAAATCACTACAGCGGCAGTGCTGTTCCAAAAAATTGAGCTAACCACAAATGCCGTTGCACCTCCAGTCATTCCATATTCCGGTATTAATAACCTGTTCAGAGCAAAATTTATGAGTACAGTAACTATTAATATGATTTGAAAAACATGTTGCCTCCCAGTCATATTCAGATAAACTGGTGCTGTACCAAAAGCGGAACAAATTCCTTGACCGATAATCAGAATAAGTAAAGCATCCTTGGCCTCCACATAGCCGTTTCCGAAAAAACTCAAAATATACTCTGGAAATAAACAAACCAAAAGTGCGATTGGAAAAGTCAATAGAAAAATTAAACGGGAAGCGTGCCGAACTGTTTTAATCAGATCCAATCTCTTTTTGCTGAAAAAATATTCCGAAATTTTGGTCGAAACCGTAATGTTCACAGTGATGATTATCATCGAAAGAATCGTCGTTATTTTTATTGCCACCGAATAAAAAGCAACTGTCGAATCGTCTCTGTATTTTTTTAAAAAAAGAATATCAAAGCTCATTAATAAAAACAATGCCATACCACTGATCGCCATTGGATAAGATTTTGCAAATATTTCTTTATAACTAAAGTCCGAAGTCTTATTTTCAGCTTTAGCCTTACTAAAATAAAGGAAAACAATTAGGCTGGTTATAATCGAAAGAAGGACAAAACCTGCTAAAAAAACCGCTGCTAAATACGCTTCATAATCAAAATAGGAGAGCAAAACAGTCCCAACAATCAACGGAATGTATTTAATGGTATTCCTAAAAAGTTCCGCAACATAAAAATGATCCAAAGCTCTAAAAAGTTCCGTATTTAAGGTCGTCAATCCATAGAAGAATAAAACTAGTATTGATTTTAAAAGAATATCATAAACTCTGGAATCGGAGAAATAACCGTTTACAAATTCTTCATCAATACACAAAAATATCAAAAGAAATAAAACGGACATCAGCAGTAACAACCCGACCATTTTAACATATACTTTTTTGATGCCCTCCAAAGTATTGGTACCGCTAAGTCTGCCTTTAAAATACAAAATCGATTGGTCAGATCCCAACAAACAAATACTTCCAATTACCAATAGAAAAGAACGGACAAAATCATACCGTCCAACAATTTCTGACGGATAGGTTTTTGTTAAAAATACGGTAAAACCAAATAATGTCATTATGCCAAAAACCCTCAAAACCAAAGTGATTAAACTTTGTTGGATTAATGGATTTTGGTTGGCTTTCAGCAGTTTATTCTGCAGTTCTTTTAACATATTTCGTTCTCAATACTCATTACTTATCCTAAATTCGCATTTGCTTTCAGAGATTGTTTTTTATAAAAAGACATAAAAAAACTAAAGAAAACAAAAAGACCCACAAAAACTAATGGTAAAACAAATATGAGTTTTCCTTTGAAGATTTTATTCTCTTTAATATTCAAAACCATTCCTTTTTCTTTAATGGTTTTACTTGTGTTGAATTGCTCAATTTTCAATTTGTCAATTTCGCTGGATAAGGAATCCTTGGTTCTGATAACCGCTGCCAAATTCAGACTTTCGTTATAATAAACCAATTTTTCATTATCCAAATGCTTTCCGTAAGTTGCTGAAAACTGATTCAAAATCCCGTCTATCTGAAAAATTGTAGCTTCTTTTCTTTTTATATTTTCTTGAATATTTTTGGAATTAATTCTATTGTAAGTATCATAGTATGTGCTCGTATTCAAATAGTTCAAAAGAGGGTCGAGGGTGTTTTGGGCAGAAACTGTACCAACCGTATTCAAAATAATAGTATGAAGTGCATAATTTTTACTGGTTGTTGTCTCTTCAACAATTGATTTAATATCCCCGTTTTGAGCCATCAATTCCAATAATTCCATGTTTTTCCCATCCTTGTTCATCAAATTATAGACATCGACAACAGGTTCTACAGTAATTGAAATTATTCCCGAAGGTTTTTGAATTCCTATAGATTTCAAAAACAGCGTATCTTTTAAAGCAATTTTGGAAGCTAGAAAATCAATTTTGGAATACAGATAATCAGTGGATTTAAAATTAGGTGCTACAATAATTTTTTGCTCAAAGCGCGAAATCGCCTTCGTCAGAAAAAAACCAACTCCAACTCCAAGAAGGATTAAAACAATAACAACCTTTGCATTTTTTACAAAAAAATGAATAATCCTAAACAACAAAGTCTTAATCCATTCAAAAAAATCCCCTATTCTGTCAAAAACAGTCAGTAAATCAATTTCAGGATTTTTCGTTTTTTTTTCTTTCTTTTTACCCATGCTGTTGCTTCGTTTTTATTTTATATTAAAAATTTGTTCCAATATTTTAATGGTAATCAAATAGGTAGGCTTTACACCAGTACTTCCCAAACCTCCTGATGCCAAAGTGCTGCCTGTTTCCAACGGATTGTCCGAAGCGTAGTAAGCATAGCGTACTTTAATATCCTGAGGAACGCTTTTCCTTATTTTGGATGCCGATTGAATCGCTTTTTGATAATACGATCCTTCCATTTCCAGACCGATTACCGCCCAGGTCGATTCGTGAAAGAACTTCAATAAATCTCTGTTTTGCAGTGATGTTCCAAGTACTGTAACCATTGGCCCCGCATAAACCGCTATGTCATTTCCCTCAAACATTTGAGCTGTCAATTCATTTTCGAAAAAATAATTATCGGCTGTTCCCTCATTGATATGGGCATTCGGAATCATAATATCCCCTTTTCCTCCTTCCAGAATTCCTGCTTTTCCCATAATCGAAACCGATTTTACGTTAAGCAAAATGTCTTTTTTATAAGGTTTCAATAACTCGTCTATGGTCTCATAAGCCTGTTCTCCAAAGGCATAATCCATCACAATGAGAACCGGTTTTTTATCCTCAAGGCTTGCTTTAGGAAAAGATGTTTTAGACCAGTCTATTTTGGCCGTATCAAAAATTTGCACATCAATATTGGTTCCCGAAGTGTCCAAAAGAGAAATCATTCCTTGTTTCAATGCAACGGCTTCCACTTGACTGCGAAGCTCATTCGCTCCCGATTTGCTCAATTCCTCGTAAATAAAAAAATCGGATTTATCCTTGAATTTTGTTTTTAAAATGGGAGCCGCAAAAATAGAATTCATCACGGAGTGCATATTGGCACTTATCACATGAATGGGTCTGTCCAAAAGCTGATTCGTTTTCAAAACTTCCTTGATCTTGGTTGCCCAAACTTCACCGTGAATATGATGTCCCAAACGTTCTCTTAGAATCGGACTGAACGTAATGGTTCTTTTATTGTTGTCGACAACTTCCTCAATTGCCAACTTTCCCAACCAATAAATTACGTGCAAAAAACGATCAGGTGCTGCTTCAGTTCCGAAAGCATCGTAAATATCCAAAACTTCTTCGAATGTTCTGCCCAGTACATTGGCCGCATGGGAAATGGCTTTTTCTTTTTCGATAAGGCTCAGTTTTTTACTTTGAAAAACAGCCGCTTCCAGTTTTACCCAGTCCCGGGAAACTTCACCTGCATCATCCAATAGAACTCTGCTTTTAATTTTGTGTGATTCAATAAAAATAAACGTCAAATGGGTCAGGATATCGTAAATATCCGAACGCCCGCGGGTGATTTCAACATTCATCTGTTCCTCGTCAATCCGGTAGCAATTGCGTCTCCTTTTTGGCGGCACTATCGCTTTGAAATGTGATTTCGAATAACCTTCATCCGAAGTCAGATTAATAAAACGGCATTCCTCAATTCCTACCGGAAGACGTTCAATAACATATAAAAGTCCGTTCAATTCAACTTTTTCATCAGCAATACTTCCATAAATTTCGGGTCTCAAAGCCAATAAAGCTTCCCTTAATGTATCCCCGGAAATTCCCATCGGTTTATAGAAACCTCTATTAAAAAGATGGCGCATCGTAATGTACATTTTTTCAATGGCCGCCGATGATTCCTGTGCTCTGGATCTCGATATATTTTTAGTTTCTTTCATGCTGTTTTACTTTTATAAACTCAAATGTAGGATATTTTCTGTTTTACTTATTGTTTATAAAGTCAATAAATCAACAATACTCCTGTCATTGGAAAGTCTTGGAATTTTATTCTGGCCCCCTAATTTTCCAATGGATTTCATATAGTCCTGAAAGCCGTTTTTGATTACTTTGGTGATAACCACTTTTCGTAATACATGGCCTACAATCAAATCGTCATAATAGATATTTTGTTTGCGCATGGCATTGTCAAGCGCTTCCGCAAAAGTTCCGAAATCCTCAGGCTCATTTTCAAATTCAATAAACCATTCATGATACGGCAAACCTTCAACAGGCGTAATTTGTGGTGCTACAGTAAATTCATTGACTCTTACATTGGTTCCTTCCATCGCTTCCTGTAAAGCAGATTCGACTTCTTTCCCTATGACATGCTCACCAAAAGCCGAAATATAATGTTTGATTCGTCCGGAAACGATAACTCTATACGGTTTCAATGATGTAAACTGAACAGTATCCCCGATATTGTAACCCCAAAGTCCGGCATTGGTCGAAATAATCAAAACATAATTCACGCCCAACTCTACCTCGCCTATGGTATATCGTTTTGGCTTTTCGTTAAAAAAATCTTCCCTTTTGATGAATTCATAAAAAATTCCGGAGTTCAGTAATAACAACATTCCCTTTTCTTTTTGAGAATCCTGATAGGCAAAAAATCCTTCCGAGGCCGGAAACAATTCAATGCTGTCAACTTTTCTCCCGATAAGGTTTTCGAATTTGGCTCTGTAAGGTTCATAGTTGACTCCCCCGTAAATAAACAGATTGAAGTTCTTGAAAATGTCACCAACGGGCTTAGCTGCTCTTTGCTGCAGTTTTTCAAAATACATCTGCACCCAGGACGGAATCCCTGAAATCACGGTCATATCTTCGTTGATTGTTTCTCCGACTATAGCGTCCACCTTGGTTTCCCAGTCTTCAATACAATTGGTTTCCCAGGATGGCAGACGGTTTTTTTGAAGATATTTTGGAACAAAATGGGCCACAATTCCAGACAAACGACCTAATTTTATTCCGTTTTTTTCATCCAAAATAGGACTTCCCTGCAGGAAAATCATTTTTCCGTTTACAAAACCGGCATTTCCCGTTTCTTGTATATAAAGTAAAATTGCGTTTCGGGCCGCTTCGATATGATACGGCATCGATTCCTTGGTCAGTGGAATGTATTTGGCTCCCGAAGTTGTTCCGGATGTTTTGGCAAAATAAAGCGGTTTCCCTTTCCAAAGTATATTTTCTTCGCCTTTTACCACTCTGTCAACATATGGTTTTAAGTCTTCATAATCCCGAATGGGAACCTGATTAGCAAAATCTTCGAATGTCTTTATTTGGGCAAAAGAATGGTCTTTTCCAAATTCGGTCTGCTTAGCTTCCTGTATTAAATTTTGGAAAACAGCTTTCTGGGTTTCAACAGGTGAATTGGCCCAGGCTTGTGTCTTTTTATATATTCTTTGTGCAAATATTTTTGCTGCAATCGATTTTAGTGACATTCTTATTGGGCTTTGTTTAAAAATTGTAATGTAATGGTTTTATTATTTTTTAGCGTTACGGCTCTTTCCTTTTGGTTGTGCCAAAGGAGTATTTTCTTCTTTATTTACTCTTTCCCGCAACTCTTTTTCTTTGTCGGAAGGTGATAGATCTACTGGTTCCGGAGCTTCGTCACTGCTTGAAAGTATAGAATCTTTATTGAATTTAGCATACTCCAAATCACCATTCAACACTTTTTGAACAGATTTTATATACGCTTCATTTTTTTTCAAAGCTATGGTAAGCGAATCGGATTTTAATGCCAGAACAGTCGCGTCTCTTTTTAATTTGGAAGAAGAATACCCAGGAATAAACTCTCTTAAGGGAGTAAAAGCAATCAAGACAGTCGTAAGTGAAATCAATACAATAGCACCCAATGTAAGCGAAACAAAAACACTCATAATGTTCAGCTTAAAAGAAAAAATTTCCTCAAAAGTATCTTCATTCAAAATTATTAATCGGTTCTTGATTAATAATCTGTCAAAAAACTTTTTCTTTTTTAATCGGTTGCCGGACATACTATTTGTTTTAACCACAAATATAATAATTAAAAGCGTTGCCGACACCAGCCTTTTTAAGTAGTTGAATTCCTAAGGCTGGGCATTTTATAAAATATTTAACGGTTTTAAAAGTAAATAAATCTATCAAAATGAATGTGCATTGAGTTATTCTATATACATTTGCACATTAGATTTATTACAAATTTGCTACGGCATTAAATATTCAATCATGGGAAGATTAGGTTTACCAGAAATCCTTCTTATAATCGCAGTAGTTTTATTGCTTTTTGGAGGTAAAAAAATTCCAGAATTAATGAAAGGTTTAGGAAGCGGTGTTAGAGAATTTAAAAACGCAGCCAAAGACGATCAGCCAGCTGATAAAAAAGAAGAAGAAGTAAAGTAAGAATTTTATAAAAATTCCTAAATCTTAGATTCCAAGTTCCAATATTTATATGAGGAATTTGGAATTTTTTTTATTTAAAAAAGACCTTTCCAATTACAGAAAAGGTCTTTTTTTAACAACAAACTCAACTAACTTTTGTAGGTTACGCCCATATCCTCAATCGAGAAATGGTCAGTCAAGAGATGCAGTAAATGATCTCTCAACTCAATATATTCGGGGGTTTTTACGATTTCAATTTTGTTTCTTGGTCTTGGCAAATTTACCTCAACAATTTCACGGATAGTAGATGCCGGGCCATTGTGCAAAACCACAATTCGGTCGGACAAAAACAAGGCTTCCTCAATATCGTGAGTAATCATTACGATAGTTTTTTCTCTGTTGTTCAGGTTCCATAGTTTCAAAACTTCAAGCTGCATAGAGCCTTTGGTCAAAGCATCCAATGCTCCAAAAGGTTCGTCCATCAATAATACTCCAGGGTTAATTGCAAATGCTCTTGCAATCGCTACCCTTTGTTTCATCCCGCCCGAAAGCTGTCCCGGCAGTTTGTCTTTGTGCTGGTACAAATTCACCATTTTTAGGTTTTTAATCACGATTTCGTGTTTCTCTGCTGTAGAACAATCCATAACCGAATCCACAGCCTGAAAAATATTATTTTCTACCGTTAACCAAGGCAATAATGAATAGTTTTGAAAAACGATTCCTCTATCTGGCCCAGGACCTTTTACGTTTTTATTATCCAATACTACGGATCCTCCTGTTGGAGTCAGCATCCCTCCTATCGCGTTCATAATGGTCGATTTTCCGCATCCCGAATGCCCGATAATTGATATGATTTCACCTTTTTTAATCGAAAGGTTAATGTCTCTTACTGCAATGTATTTTCCTTTTGGAGTTGGAAAAGAGATTTCCAAATCTTTTATTTCTAAATAGCTCATCTTTTCTAGTTTTTAAGTTTCTAATTTTTTTTGGGAGCAGAACATTTGTTGTTTTTTAGAAAGTTTCCTCCCGCTTTTCGTTACAATCTTATGTTCCGAACCCCGGAACATAAGGATTTCCACTGCAATCGGGGCTAAAGAACAACATACTGCTTTTTTAAAAGTTTCTGAACTGCTAAGATTTTATTGAAGATCGTTTTCTCAAGTTGAGAGCAAAGTCATTCAGTTAGATTTTAATTCTCCCTATCAATCACTTTTTTTCCAACCCAATAATCCACAAGTTTGTCATTCCGACGAAGGAGGAATCTCCGCTTGCTATTCCGCACAGTTGAGGACTTTCTTTGTCGAGTTACTTGTGGAGATTGCTTTGCCAATTCGCTTTCGCTCGTGTCCTCCTTCGTCGGAATGACAAACCAGCGTGATAATGTATGTTATTGTTTATCTGCAATCTTAAATCTTAGCAACTTTCCTACCCTTTATACGATACCTTGTTCTCAATCATTGTAAAAAATCCATCAAAAATAATTCCCACAAATCCGATGATGATGATGGCTGAGATTACTTTCTCTAAGCTCAATGCATTCCAGCTGTCCCATACAAAAAATCCGATTCCTGCTCCTCCAGATAACATTTCGCCGGCAACAATCACCAGCCACGCAACGCTAATGCTCAATCGCAGTCCTGTAATAATATGAGGCAGCGTGTATGGAAAAACAACTTTGGTCAAGTATCTCCATTTAGAAAAACCAAAAGCCTTCGCTACATTTTTATGGTCCTGCGGAATTGTTCCCACTCCAAAAGCCGTGTTAATCAATGTAGACCACAACGAAGTGATAAACACAATGAATATAGTTGCCAAACCCGTGTCCTTGAAAACCACCAAACCAATTGGGAACCAAGCCAAAGGCGAAACCGGTTTAAGAAACTGAACAATTGGATAAAATATGTTTTTGAAGAAAGAACTTGCTCCAATCAAGATTCCGAAAGGGATTGCAAACAAAGAACCCAACAAAAATCCGCTCAAAACTGTTTTTATGGAAACAAACAACTGCAGTCCGATTCCTTTGTCATTTGGTCCGTAATCATAAAACGGATCGCTTAACATTTCGTAAAGCACTTTCAAAGTTGCCGTTGGTCCCGGAAGCGCTTCTTTAGTATAAATGCTTAACGCACTCCAAAATCCGCAAAAAATAGCCAATCCAATACAGGCAAATGCAATTGATTTTGCTTTTTCAATTAAATAACGTGAGACTTTTTTGAGGCTTTTTTTCTTAATTACCTTACCGAAAGTATTTTGAAGAGAATAGCTTCCTGCTACCTCATCTGTTTCTATTGCTGCTGTTGTTGAGTTTGACATAATTATTTTTTTTTGAGTTACTAAGTTTCTAAGATTCTACGAGCGCGTGAGGGATAGAAGCTAGCTACCGTAGTAGCGCGGATAGCCCGACCCTGTTGAGTAAAGGGGCTGTATAAGCGGTGCTGTAAGTAAGCCCCTTTGCTCAACAGGGTCACGCCCTAATTGTTTTTAAGTCCTTAGTAATTAGTGAATAGTGATTAGCTTTTTATCATCGCAACAAAAGCTAATTACTAATAACTATTCACTAATCACTGAACTATTTAATGCTTCACCACTTTTAAATAAGCCGATGGGTTTGCTGGGTTGAAAACGGTTTTGTCCATCGTTAAAGAAAACGGTTTCATATCGTCTGTAGGGATTTTTACTTTCATGCTCTTGGCCACTTCTTCATATAAATCCTGAAGAATTAATTTGTCGGCTATTGCTTGATAATTAGGCTCCTCTTTCAAATATCCGAAGCGTACAAATTGTGCCATTGCCCAGATTCCGTAGGATTTACGAGGATAGTTTACCGTTCCTCCTTTGTAAAAAAGCATGTAATCATTGTCATACACTTCGGTTCCTTGATTACATCCTAAGTTATAATCTCCCATCAATCTGGCTTCGATAACATCGGCAGGGGCGTTTACATAAGGTGCTTTACCGATAATTGCGGCAGCTTTCTTGCGGTTTGCCGGATTGTCTAACCAGATGCATGCTTCCATGATGGCTTTCATCACTTTTTTCAAATCTTCACGGCGTGATGCGCTAAACTCTTTGTTGACTACCAGCGCTTTTTCAGGGTGGTCTTTCCAGATATCCTGAGAAGCGATTTGGGTAAATCCTATTCCCTGTTTTACGGCAACTCCGCCCCAAGGTTCCCCTACGCAGTATCCGTCCATGTTGCCTACTTTCATGTTGGCCACCATTTGCGGAGGCGGAATAGTGATGATTTTTACCGCTTTTTGGTTTAAACCTGCCACTGACATCCAGTTTCTCAGCCATAAATCGTGCGTTCCTCCTGGGAAAGTCATTGCAAAGGTCACTTCTTTTTCGGCCTTTAATTTGGCGGCCACAACTGGCGTTACTTTGTTCATTTGTTTGAAACCTACTTTTCCGCAAAAATCATTGGATAATGTGATTGCTTGTCCGTTTACGTTAAGCATCATGGCGATTTTCATTTCAGAACCTGCTTTTCCTCCCACTCCTGTGTAAACCGAAAACGGCATGGTGTAAAGACAGTGGGCTCCGTCCAATTCGCCTGTTAGAATCTTGTCGCGGACATTCGCCCAAGAGGTTTCTTTGGTTACAACAACCTCAACTCCGTATTTTTTAAATAAACCCAGTTCTTTGGCCATTACGATTGGAGAACAGTCGGTCAAGGGAATGAACCCTAATTTTACAGGTTCGCTGGCTGGCGGATTTGGTTTTGTTGTGAAAGAGGAGAACAAAACTGCGCACATTACAATCGCCAATGAGGTGAAAAGCGTGCTTATATGTTTTTTAACTTGTGTCATTTTTTAATTTTTTAGAATGGATGCTATTACTTTTTATTTAAAAAATTAGGCTTGATATTCAACATCACATATGCCCATTGCGGAGAAAGATTCGCATTGGCAACATTTTTCACTTGCGCCGATGCCATAGAATTGGTAGCCTTCATGTAGGAGTATCCAGCTTCGATATTGATCATTTTGGTCATATTATAACTCATTTTTAAGTCAAGCTCTGTACCCAAATAACTGGTTTGCGTTCCTCCAGCTCCGTCAGACAAAGTATTTCCGGCTTCAAATCCGTGCAAATCAGCAAAAAGAGTCAGATTGTCTTTCAAGTTGTATTTCGCTTTCAAAAAGTAGTTTAGCAAACCTTGCGATCCAAAACCGCTTGAGGCATAGAAATAATCCATTGCTCCCCAAAATTTATGCGGTGTGCCGTAAAGCGGGTCAAATTGATTGTTCTCTGAAGTCGCTGTAACAGCTTTCGTTCCGTCATTTCCTGACAAATAATCAATTCCAGGTCCTATGAACAGTTTTCTTCCCACCTGTAAAGTTGCGGTAAGGGAAGCCAAATCACTGCTCAGGCTTCTGCCGTTTTTATCGTGACCAAATTGATGGTACAAACTTCCCTCAAATTTCAGTTTTCTTGTGGCATTCACATTGTAATAGAAACCGGTCGTATTACGGGTCCAGATTCCTTGTTCGTTTACTTTGGTCACCACTGGCGGCGTTCCTGAAGTCACATTTGTATATTTATTGAAATTATCGCTTAGGAATAAAAAGGAGATGTCTCCAAAGTAAAACTTTTTGGCCAAATACATATATTCCAGTGATTTGTAATTGGTTCCCAAACCGTTGGTTCCTGCGGTATAGCCTGAAGTTGCGGCCGGCACACCATTATAAATTGTTCCTGCCAATAATTCTTTGTTTTGATTGAAAGCAGCTCCAAAATCGGCTGTCCATCCTTTGTTAAAATATTTCAGAACAATCGCATCATGGTAACGTGCTTGTTGCAACCAGTCAAGAGCGCCTATTACCTTTTGATCATCATACGAAATCTCCTGACGTCCTATTTTTAAAGATAAATTCTGAATAGTACTAACCGTATCATTCAGCATAATTTCACCCCAGGCTTCATGCAATTGAATTCCGTTATTCTCTGCAGTTGTAACTCTGTTTATTGTTGAAGCATCCTGCCCCCAAACTCGAACATCCTGAATTGCTGCAAAAAATCTGAATCTGTATCCTGTAAACCCAATATTCAATCTTGTTCTTTGTGAAGTAAAAACAGCTGTCTCTGCGTCTTTTGCCTGTAATGTACTGTATCCGTCTCTGAATTCTGTTCTAGGCCTGAATTGTCCGGTAGCGGTTAACTGCGCATTTGCTACAGATGAACCAAATAATGTTATGGCTAAGCCTAATAAAACAGACCTTGACCTTTTTCCTTCTCTAAGTGCTTTTATTTTTTGTATTGTGATTGAAATCTTTTGCATAATAAAAATTAGTTTTGATTAGTATGAAGCAAATTTACATACGTATTTATACTTACGTAATTACTTTTTACAGTCTGAAACCTCTTTTTAATACGGTAAAAATTCTTCTGAAGGCAATTATTTTACTGCGTTTTTGCAAAAAAAGTCTGTGACAGTGCAAATTTACTGGAGTTGTCTATACTTAATATTTACCTAAACCACTTACTTAGAATAGAGCCCTAAAAACTTTTTTTTAAAATTTCGACACTTATTTCAACAAAAAAGCCCCAAAAGGGGCTTACTGATTCAAAATTCGAATATAAAACTACTTATATGTACTTATGTTCCATAATTTCCGATTTCATTTTATTGATTTTTTGCAACCCTATTTTCTTTCCAACTGTTCTAATCAGTTCCTCTCTTTTCAAACTCGAAATTACGCGGGTTACCTGCTCCTCTGTAGTTCCGGCAAAATCGGCAATCTCTTTTCTTGACAAATCCAGATTGATCAAATCATTCGTTTGACCAAATTTTCGATGAATATATAATAAGGTGTCTATCACGCGCTCCCTCACATTCATGTGCGCTATCTTCCGGATGTTATTCTCGCTTTTATTTAATTCCTCGGCATAAAAAAGCATCATTTCAAACGTAAATTCGGGTACATTTTTAAGAATGTCCAACATCACTTCGTTGTTAAAATTACACAGAACCGTATCTTCCAGTGCATAAGCGCCTATCAAATAACGGTTGCTTGTACCAAATCCCCTGAACCCAACAGTGTCCCCGTCAGTAGTAAAACGAACGATTTGTTCCCTTCCGTTGATTCCGGTTTTCACCGTTTTCACCTTCCCTTTTTGCACAAAATAAAGCCCTTGAATCGGCGCGCCTTCAATAATAAATTGTTGCGCTTTCTTGCAGGTAAAACTGTGCTTCTTCTCTATATAACTTTGCATCTTAGGCAAATGAATATGCTTTTTGATAAAACAATTTTCATTGCTGCAGCTGATGCAAATGGCTTGATTCTCTTTCATATCCAGCTATTTATTCTTTTTTAAATATTAAATGAACAAATCTTGGCTAAATGACAAAATCAGTAAAAATTATACTGCAACTGTCTTTATTTGAAGTAAATGTATACGTTTTTCGCAATAAACAATAATTGGTCCCACCCGAAAAACAGCCCTTTCGGTTTAAAAAAAGGTTCTTTTTTTACGCATTTTTTATAAAAGAGCCTTAAAAAATAGCTTCCGTTATTAATTCATTTACTTAGAACCGATGCTTTTCGGATATTCATAATTTTTTACAAATAAGTAAAAATACGTAGTTTTTTATAATTTGTAGTTTTTTACTTAAATAAAAATCCCGGTCCTGGTAAGTCTGGATTGGGATTTGTTTTTATAATTATTTCTATTAAGATTTTATAAAACCATGGTAATCTGATTTATTTTAAAGGATATAATCCAAATAATTATCCTGATTGATGATTTCGAAACTTGCTTCTGGATACGACTTTGCAAATTCTGTTGGAATTTTTGCTTTTACTTTTCCGTATTTATATTCAAAAGCTGATAATTGTTCGTCTTTTTCTTCAATCCTGTCTATTTCCTGTTTGGTATGAGTGCGCCAAAAATAGTCATGAACAAAATTTTCGGTATAACTCATTTTTTTTATTCGCTCCGAGTTCAAATAGTTTTCCCAAAGTTTACCGACATCTTCTCTGGTATTTAATGGATTAAACGAATTAATAATGGCATTTCGGATTCCGTTATCTACAAAATACCATTTTTTCATTTTAGTGATTTCGTTATCCCTATTTCGGCTGAAACCGGATACACTGTAGATGATAAAAACTTTGCTAAATAAATCCAAATACTTTTCGACCGTGTTTTTGCTGATTTGCAAATCGCGTCCCACACTTTCAAGTGATAATTCACTACCCGTTCTAAAAGCAACAATCTGAAGTAAAGCAATAATTTTGTCCCTTTTTTTGATGCCTTCAAAAGCAAAAACATCTCGTAACAATTGAGTATTGACCAACTCTTTTAAATAACTTATTTTATCTTCCCGATTAGTAATATGACTCAATTCGGGATAACTTCCCAATATTAATCGGTCTTCTAAATTATTTCGGGTTTCGAGAAAATTTTCTGTATTTGAAAATTCAATTTGTGCAATGGGATATAAATTGATGGTTTTCATCCGCCCAACCAACGGCTCACCTAACTGATTGTTTATTTCAAATGCGGAAGAACCGGTTACCAAAACTTTTAAATCTTCGATAGTATCTACCATCAATTTTAGTTTTTTACCAATGGCAGGTATTTCCTGTGCTTCATCAATTATCAAAAATTTAGTGTCGCCAAGCAATCTTTTAAAATTTGCCGTACTCTGAATTTCTAATAAGTTATGAGATTCAATGTCATCTCCGTTTAAAAAAAGTACTTTTTCGGTCACTTTTTCGATAAGTTTCTTGATTAATTCGGTCTTACCTACCCGCCTTGCTCCCAACAAAACAACTACTTTGTTGGGTTGCAATTTTTGCAAAACCAAATCCAGTGCCAATCTATTTATTTCCATAAAATTAGATTTTAATTGACACAAATATAAGTATAATTATTGATTTCCGTCAATTAACTGACGGTATTTAATTTATTTCCGTCAGTTAATTGACGGAAATCAATTAAATACCGTCAGTTATGTGGTTTTTAAATCACCATCGTAAGCTGAATTCGCTTCCTATCCTCATCAACCTCGGTAACTTTTACCTCAACGTGCTGGTGCAGTTTTACCACTTCATTCACATCGCTGACAAAACCGGCTTTTAGTTGAGAAATATGAACCAATCCGCTTTCTTTTAAACCGATATCAACAAAACAGCCAAAATTGGTGATGTTGTTGACAATTCCAGGCAAAATCATTCCGGTTTTTAAGTCTTTGATTGTTTTTACATTCGGGTCGAATTCGAAAACTTTGGCCGATTTTCTTGGATCTAATCCAGGTTTTTCAAGCTCTTTGATGATGTCTTTTAAGGTTAATAAACCAATTTCGGGAGTAATGTAATTTTCGGCTTTAATCAGAGCTGTTTTGTCTTTGTTTGCAATCAAGTCATTTACCGAAAGTTTCAAATCTTTGGCCATTTTCTCCACAATAGAATAAGCTTCCGGATGCACAGCCGAATTGTCCAATGGATTTTTTGCATTCGAAATTCGGATAAAAGCTACTCCCTGCTGATAAGCTTTGTCGCCTAAACGAGGTACTTTTTTCAATTGTTTTCTATCAGTAAAAGGTCCATTCTCTGAACGATAAGCGACAATGTTTTCGGCCAGCTTCTCTCCTATTCCACTCACGTAACCCAACAAATGTTTACTCGCCGTATTGATGTTTATTCCAACAGAGTTCACGCAACGAATCACTGTATTGTCTAACTCTTCCTTAAGTTTGGTTTGATCCACATCGTGCTGGTACTGCCCTACTCCAATCGCTTTCGGGTCAATTTTTACCAATTCGGCCAACGGATCTGAAAGTCTTCGCCCGATGGAAACCGAGCCACGAACTGTTACATCAAAATTAGGAAACTCTTCTCTCGCAATTTTCGAAGCCGAATACACCGAAGCCCCAGCCTCCGAAACGATAAAAACCTGAACCGGTTTGTCGAAAGCAATTTTTTTGATAAAGAATTCAGTTTCTCTCGAAGCGGTTCCGTTTCCAATCGAAATGGCATCAATATTATAAGCATTGACCATCGATTTTATCTTTTTCATCGCCATCGCAGTTTCATTCTGCGGAGCGTGCGGATAAATGGTTTCGTTGTACAGCAAATCACCTTTCTCGTCCAAACAAACCACTTTACAACCCGAACGAAATCCAGGATCTATCGCTAGAATTCTTTTTTCGCCCAATGGCGGTGCCAGCAACAACTGACCTAAATTATTCGCAAATACCTGAATCGAATTCGCATCGGCTTTGGCCTTGGCTTCTTGCAAAGTTTCATTCGAAATCGCCGGATTCAATAAACGTTTATAACTGTCCTCAATCGCCAATTGAATGTGTGGTGTAGTACTGTTTTCTCCTTTTATTACTAATTCATCAATGATGTCATAAGCATCATCCAACTCTACATCTACTTTAAACTTGATAAATCCTTCGTTTTCGGCTCGCAAAATGGCCAGCAAACGATGTGACGGTGCTTTGGTCAAGGGTTCTGACCAATCAAAATACTGGTTGAATTTTTGAGCATCTTGTTCGTCCTTTTTGGTTTTTACTACCTTAGTTGTGATCGTCGATTTACGTTCAAACAATCTTCTGAGTTGTTTTCTAACGTAAATATTTTCATTAATCCATTCGGCAATAATTTCCCTTGCTCCCTGCAATGCCGACTCTTCGTTGATTACATTTTCATTCAGGTATTGTGTGGCCAAGAAATCGACATCGTCTTTTCCTTGGTTCATTATAATCTTAGCTAATGGTTCCAATCCATTTTCTCTTGCAACATCAGCTTTGGTTCTTTTTTTCTTTTTGTACGGCAAATAAAAATCTTCCAGCTCCTGTAAATCGAAGCTTTGCTCGATTTTTTTCTCCAATTCCGGTGTCAATCCGTTTTGTTCCTGAATCGATTTTAAAATCGCTTCTTTTCGTTTTACGATGGTTTCGTAATCCTTTTGCAATTTTGCAATTTGTTCAATAACCGTTTCATCCAGATTTCCGGTTTTGTCTTTTCGGTAACGGGAAATAAAAGGAATCGTACAGTCTTCCTGCAGTAATTGAACCGTGTTTTGGATATTGATCGAGGCTGTTTGAACAGACTTGGAGATGAATTGTATGTTGGTCATTTTTTTATTTTTTCGGACAGCTAAAATAATATCTTTGGAACTAATTTTTAGTTAAATGGATATTTTATTCTACTATTTTTTGATTTTCAATGGAATCGCTTTTATACTAATGGCTTATGACAAATATTTGGCAAAAGCTCAAAAACAAAGAATTTCAGAGCGGACTCTTTTAGGTTCTGTATTTTTGGGAGGAACAATTGGTTCCGGTTTGGGAATGTTGATTTTTAGGCATAAAACGGCTAAAAAAAGCTATCTTTTAAAATTTTGGCTGATTGTAATTGTCCAAATTTTAATAGGCTGGTGCTATTATAACAGGTAAAAAATATTAATTCCTTCAACAGAAAAAAAAGCCCGGTTTTTGGCCGAGCTCTAAATAATATGGTGCGAAGCACCCGGTTTTTTTTAAGCTAATACTTTACTATAAAATCCATAGTGATTTATTTCTTTGGTTTCAATACAACCGATGCTTTTGTGAAATCCGAAGAGGCATTGTATACATTTCTATATTCTTGGTAGGATTCTTTAGGATAATTTATGGAATTATAAATTTCCAAAACATCTACAATTAGCTGATTTCCTTCCACTCTTGCTGTGGATTTAAAAGAACAATTTTTGGTTTCATCTCCGCCCATTTTTTTGTCTATTACAAAATCTTTAAAACTTTCGACCTCATACCCTTTTGGAATGTCAAAAACGATTTTATGCTTATATGTTTGGGCATAATTAATGTCCACATCCCATACTCTATCCGTTTCTTGATATAAATTGGATTGCTTTCCTATCAATTTTCCAAGGTTCACCAAAACCAGATTTCCGGCATTTTCAGTCAGGGATTCATTAGCTTCGGCTTTAACTTTAACAATATGGGGGGTGTTCTTATAATTGTCCTTAAACTCTTGATTTTCGAAAGTGTCGTTTAGTATTTTTAAATCCAGATTATCTCCAAATATTCTTTTCTTTATAAATTCATCTATTTTTTTTCCATCTTCATTTTCTTTAAGATATTTAATCCAATATCTGTTCATCTGCCCTGTATATCCAGTATTTGAATAGGTTTTTTCAATAGTTGCAGTTGCCAAATCATCTGAAAGCGATATGTTGCTTTGTGTTTCAGTCACCGTAAAATCTGCCGGCGCAATCGGAAAGGTTCTGGTGAAAATTGTATTTCCTTTTTGTCCTGGAGTATATGATTTACATTCTGAGCCTTGCACTTCATACATTGGATAACCATAACATAAATATTTTTCATATGGCGAAAGGAATTTTTTTGTTTCCGGAATGTAATACATAAATTCGTGGTCAAGAGGAACTATAAATTTAACCCCATCGACATCTCCCAGAAAACGAGACATCCCAACGATTATTTCATAAGGAATTTTCAACTCCTTGAGTGTAAATCCATACAAATCAAAAATATCACCAGCCGTTAGTTTTTGTTTTCCAGTATTTAAATCTGTGATTTTTTGAGCAGTTTCTCCTTTACCGACAAAATCAAAATTGTCTTTAATGTATTCGTCTATTTTAATCAATTTTTCATCTGTTGAAGCTGTTGCCGGGATATTTAAATTTTGAATAAATTCTCTAGCCTGATTTTTCTTAAAATATTGAAAAGAAGGTTTGGCAACATAACGCGGTAAAAAATTACTCCAACTGTATGTGTCAATTGGAGGGCTAGAAACCATGTATATTAATTTTACTAAATTTTTTATGTTTTTTGCATTCATTTCTTCTTTATAGGGTGGAATATTTGTGGCGCTCAAAATTCTTTTGTTATTAACACCACTTATTTTAAACTCTGGTGAAGCAAAAGTCTCAAAGCTCACCCCTTCCTGAGATGATGCAAATTCAGCAAATAAAACTGGTATTTCTTTTTGGAAAACTTCCACGCCATAAGACATAGGATTTTCTTTTATGATAAAATAATACTCCAAGATATCTCCTGCTTCAACTCCTTCAAAAACAATTGATTTTACATTATTCTCTTCTGTGTTTATAATTTTATCTTGTGGCAAGATTTTTATTTCACCATTGGGTTTTATTACTCTTGCGTGAAAATCCCGAACATCGCGAACATACCCGTTGTCTTGAGCCTTAATTTTATTGTATTTGTTAATTTCCTCGGCTTTATTGATTTTTATAGCAAAATGGTTCATTCCAAAAGACGCATAAGAATAATACCCTACTCGTGTATGTACCCAGCGTTTGTCAAAAAGAACTACTGCGGGCTGGTTTTTATATTCTTCGGGAATCTCATTAAAAGTTGGTTTTTCATCCCAAGTATAACTTTTTATTTCTTGGGAGTAATTTTGAAGCGACATTAAAAAGACAAAAATCAGGGCAACTTTTTTCATCATTTGGAAAGAATTATAGATTGGTTGTATTGTTTAGTTAAGGTTTTTATGAAAGAATTCCAAAGGGAAAAATCTTTGGTTTCCAACAGTAATTTTTTGGATTCTATTCTTTGGCTCACCTTAATGGTGTTTTTTTCAACTTTGTATTTAATATCAAAGCTTCCTAAGTCGTTTTCAGCTTTTGCATTTTCGGGCAAAAATTCCACTTTATAGTCAGCGGGTAATTCATACTGATATTGGATTTCGTAAACATAAGCATAGTTGTTTTCAATTGAGTATTTTCTATTTTCAATATCAATCAGGCTTTCTTTTAAAGGAAAAAACAATAGGGGCTTTAACAACAATTTACCGTTGACATCTTTCACACCATTCTCTAATTTTAATTTAAAATTTGCTTTTGAAGGCAGATCCTGATAATCGTTCTTTTGCAATTCTAGAATTTCTAACTGGACTTTTTGGTTATTCTCCGTAAGAATGTTTTTCCAAATTTCATTTGTTTTTTGGTTGAATTCTGAAAGATTATTCAATAATTCGCTTTTAGTTAAGCCCGAAACTGTTACTGTTGCATCTCCAAAAATATGATTGTTTTCGAGATTCAATTTCATCAAAATTGTGGTTTTGTTCTTATCGGATTCCAACACAGGAACCTTTTCCAGCTTAAATTCCTTTTCAGATTTTCCAATCAGGGCTTCTTTTCCCTGAATAAAATTCGAAGGAAACAAAAAAGGACAAAACTTATCGGTAGCATCCAAAAAATAGCTTTTGTTATCAATTATCACATTAGTAATCATATGATTATCGACCAATGGTGTTGGAACTTCTTCGTAAGTGTATGGTTTGTGCCGTGTTCCAATCCAGGCAAGACTGGAATCCAGCTGAGCATATCGAAGCATTTGGTTCAAAATATTTGTCATATCCTTGCAATCTCCATATAATTTTTGAAAAATATCTGAAGCCTCTCTAGGAACAAATCCTCCCATCCCATCTTCAAAAGCTACATAATGCATATTTTGCTGTACCCATTGATAAATTGCTTTTGCCTTTTCAAAATCGGTGGTTTTACCTTTGATAAGTTCGTCGGTTTTATTTTTTAAGGCTGTTTGATCGGTTTTATTAATATCTTTTATAAGAGAATAATACCACTGATATAATTTTTCTGGCGTTCCCAGCAATTCCTCTTTTTTCCCCGCTATTTCATAACTTTTAATGTAGTAAATGATATGAGGCATAAAATAAAGGGAACTCGGCATATTTTCTTCCCCCGTGAATTCAGGGATGTCTTTGGCTTCCCAAGTGTAAGTATCGAAATCTCCTTCTGTTGTCTTAGTAAAAACTATTTTGTCTTGATAATTTCCAAAAAGTTTATAACCAATTTCTGTGGAAGATTTACATCTGATTTGGAGTTTTGCAGTTTCCGTTTTTATAGGATTCTGGAATCTAAAAAAATCTAAAAAACGTGGTTCTTTAAGTTTGCTTTTATATGAGAATTCAATCATTGAATTGTCCTCCACCTTGGGCATTACAAAATACTTATATTTATTGTCGCTTTTGTAAATTGTCTCATATTCGGCTTCAAATGTACCAATGGAAGAAGAATTTAAATCAACTTTTGAGTCAGTTTTCATGACATGTGTCGATCCTTTAATGTTTGAAATTTCGCTAAAACTATCAAATGGAATTTGAATGGAGTATTCGGCTGTATTTTTGCTTTTCGAAATAGCCCTGCTTTCATTTACAAAAGTTTCAATTTCTAAAGTTTTACCTGAATTTATAACAACAACTTCATTACTGTAGATTATTTTTGATTTTTCTTGGGCGTGCATTTGAAAAGAAATCAAAAGCAAAAGAACATAATTTTTCATTCCATTTAATTTGGGATGAAATTAAAAAAAATTCTTAATTTAATTGGTTTCTTACAAACTATTTTAAAAAAATCTACACTATAAATCCAAAAAAAATCAGTCAATAATAAAACAAAAAAAAGCCCGGTTTTTTGGCCGAGCTCTAAATTATTTGGTGCGAAGCACCCGATTTTTTTGAACCTAATCCTGAACTATAAAATCCTTGGAAACCTCCTCTTTTTTATATTCGGGTTGAATATTGATGTGATTGATATGGAATTTTTCAAACAAAACGTGCTCTACTTTATCCAAAAGAATATTAAACTCTGACATTTTTATATCCTCGGAGCAATCAAGATGGGCTTCAAGATGCAGTTCCTCCTCATTCAGATACCAGACATGAATATGATGTAATTTATTAACACCCTGAATTTTATGCACTTCTCTGATTATTTCATTGATGTCCAAATGATTCGGGGTAAAAAGCATCAGCATCCGGGTAGAATCTTTGAGTAAATCTAACCCAACAATTATTAAATAAATAGCAATAATTAAAGTTAAGAGACTATCAACCCAAAACCATTGGAAATACTTCATCAGTAAACCTCCAATTAAAACCGCAACCGAAGCCAGCATATCGGTGAACAAATGCAGATAAGCCGATTTCATATTCAGATTTTTGTCTGCATCATTTTTCAACATCAATGCCGACAAACCATTCGTGACAATTCCTAAAATGGAAAGCCATATTACCAGTCCAAATTTGATTGGGTGTGGGTTGAAAAACCTTTCAATTCCTTCATAAACCAAAAATAAAGCCACTATTATCAATGTCATTGCATTGATAAAAGCGGCAATTAATTCGGCTCGCTTGTAACCAAAAGTTTGGTCATTCGAAGCTTTTTTGCGTGATAATTTATGGGCAACATAACTGAAAACTAAAGAAAGTACATCTGAAAAATTATGCAAGGCGTCTGATAACAAAGCCAAGCTTCCTGATAGGATTCCGCCAATAACTTGTGCAACCGTAATCACAATATTCAAAACAATCGAAAACAATAAATTCTTACCTTCTACATGATGGTGATGGCTGTGGCTATGATCGTGATGATGTCCCAAAATATTTTAACAGCTTATTTTATCTACTCTTGTTTGATGTCTTCCTCCTTCAAACTCTGTAGTTAAAAATGTATCTACTATTTCTATCGCCTGTTGAATAGAAGTATAACGGGCAGGAATACTGACGATGTTAGCATTATTATGCAAACGGGTTAAATAAGCAATTTCTTTTGTCCAACATAAACCTGCTCTCACTTTTGGATGCTTGTTTACTGTCATGGCGATACCATTTCCTGAACCGCAGATTACAATTCCAAAATCCGCTTTTCCTTCAGAAACGTCTGTTGCAACAGGATGTCCAAAATCCGGATAATCTACAGAAGCCTCTGTATCTGTTCCGTAATTGGTTACCTGATGTCCTTTTGATTCTAAATACTGAACTATTGCTTTTTTATAATCCGGTCCGGCGTGGTCATTCCCTATTGAAATTTTCATTTTTTTTGTATTAGATTTTGAACTGCAAATTTAACCAAAGTATTTTAGATATAAGCCAAAAATAAACGTGATTAAGCAATAGTAATTAATATGCAACAGTATATATTATCTGCTTATTAACAAACAAATAATTCCTTAATAAAGTCACAAAAAAAACTAATTAATAGTCATTGCCGGCTACTGTATATAACTTATTGATTATAAGAAATTTTGAAGGTTATCAACATTTTCATTAATTCTTAATCATCTGTATATAAATGTTCTAAATATAATTTTAATGTTAATATTTTGTGATGTTAATACCAAAACGTAACTACTTGATATTCAGTTAACCTTAAATTAACACAAAATGTTTATAACTTTAAATAGAATTTTAGAAGTTTTTTGTGTTTGTAAACAAAAAATAAGTAATCCAAAACCTATATTTAAAATCCAAATAAAGTTTGAGGATTTTTTGGAAAAGTTATCAATACTAAAATTTGATTTCTTAACAAGAAAATTAAAAACACTTATTTACAATTTATATCATTTTTGAAATGTTAACAGCTGTTAACTATTTTAAAAAATGTCTTAAAATACAGTAATTTATATCTAAATAACCCTGTTAATAACTCAAGATAAAAACCTAAAACTATATTTCAATACATTTTTTAAAAAATTTATAGCAACAATTAACAAGCTATAATAACCATAACTTTTTAATTTAAATTTAAATTTTCTTTTTGTTGTATTTAATATATGTTGACAACTTTGAAATTTGAAAACCAAAAATAAAATTGATTTTTTTGAAAATTTTTAAACGATTGAAAGTTTTGAATTTAAATTGTCCAGGATTTCCTGAACCTGTTCAAAATCGTTTGGATGTATTTTGAGATGGATGCCTCCGTAGGCAAAGCTTGCCAGCGGATCGATGGAGACGATGTGTTCGTTTTCGAAAAAATAATGAATTTCTTCCTGATCCAAAATATGTCTGAGAACCACAATTTCATGTGGAAAATTAAAAACAGCTATAGTTTTAAAGCCTTTCATTTTGAATTTTTTATAAATGTAATAAAGTTATTATTAGTTTAAAACGCTTTGAGAAGACGGAATAGTGAATACTATTTTGTAATTTTAAACCTTATAAGAAAAGATACATGGGTAAAAGATTAAGAAAACCGGTAAAGAAAGGAAAAGATTTCTCGGATAAAATTATAAAAATATTATCGAATAGTGCCAATAAAGCGTTTAATTATAAGCAAATAGCATCGAAACTGGAAGTGGATGATACCCAAAGCCGCAATCAAATCATAAAAGATTTAAAGATTTTGGCAGCATCCAAAAAAATTTTAGAAACCGAACCTGGTAAATATTTAATAAAAGCGACAAGTAAAGAGTATTACGAAGGAACAATTGATATGACCGGTCGTAAAACTGCTTATTTTATTTGCCCCGAATTTGAAGAAGATATTTTTATTCCGAGCAATAATTTGAATCATGCTTTGGATAAAGATACCGTAAAAGTGTATGTTTATAACAAAAGAAGCGGCAGAAGGGCAGAGGGAGAAGTGGTTGAAATAGTTGAAAGATATAAAACCGATTTTGTCGGGGTGATTGACATTCAGAAGAATTTCTCTTTTGTATCAACTGCCAATCCTAAAATGTACACCGATATTTTTATTCCAAAAGATAAAATAGGAGAGGCCGAACAAGGAGATGTAGTTTTGGTTCATATCGAAGATTGGCCTGCTAGAGCCGATAGTCCTTTTGGAAAAGTGGTGAAAGTTCTAGGAAAACCTGGAGAACACGATACTGAAATTCATGCAATTCTTGCAGAATACGGTTTACCAGCCGAGTTTCCTATCGAGGTGGAAACCTTTGCACAAAAAATTGATACTTCTATTACTGAAGAAGAAATTAATAAGCGTCGCGATATGCGTGATACTTTGACTTTCACTATTGACCCGAAAGATGCCAAGGATTTTGATGATGCATTGTCTTTCAAAAAATTAGAGAATGGAAATTATGAAATAGGAATTCATATAGCCGATGTGTCGCATTATCTCGAAGAAGGAACCATCTTGGATGATGAAGCGTATCAAAGAGCTACATCCGTTTATTTGGTGGATAGAGTAGTGCCGATGTTACCTGAAGTACTTTCGAATTTTGCGTGTTCATTGCGTCCACAGGAAGAGAAATATACTTTTTCGGCTATTTTTGAAATTACCGAAAAATGCAAAGTGGTTGATCAATGGTTTGGAAGAACAGTGATTTTCTCAGATCAGCGTTTTGCTTACGAAGAAGCACAATATATCATTGAAACAAAAGATAATACCATTCCGTTGGAAATTTCAATTACTGGAAGTTCCTATGTGGTTCCTGATGGAATTGTCGAGGCTACGCTAAAAATGGATGAATTGGCAAAGATTTTTAGAAGAAACAGAATGAATGAAGGTGCTATTTCTTTTGATAAAGTGGAAGTAAAATTCAATCTGGATCAGGATGGTGAACCGGAAGGTGTTTATTTTAAAATAGCTAAAGACGCCAATCATTTGATTGAGGAATTCATGTTATTAGCCAATAGAAAAGTTGCTGAATTCATTGGAAAACAAAAGAAAACCTTTGTTTACAGAATACATGATGAGCCAAATGAAGATAAATTGATTGCGATGCAAAATGTTATTGCAAAGTTTGGTTATAAAATTGATTTCAGAAATAAAGGTGATATTTCAAAATCCTTGAATGCTTTGATGGAAGAAGTAAATGGAAAAAAAGAGCAAAATCTAATTGATACGCTTGCGATTCGATCCATGAGTAAAGCCAAGTATTCTACGGATAATATTGGTCATTACGGATTGGCATTTGAATATTATTCACACTTTACTTCGCCTATCCGAAGATATCCGGATGTTATGGTTCATCGTTTACTGCAGTATTATTTGGATGGAGGAAAATCGGTTGATGAAGAGGAATTTGAAAACAAATGTCTGCATTCATCCACCATGGAAGCTTTGGCTACCAATGCTGAAAGGGATTCTATAAAATACATGCAGGTAAAATACATGCAAAACCACAATGATCAGGAATTTTTGGGTGTGATTTCAGGTGTTACCGAATGGGGTATTTATGTTGAAATCGTAGAAAATAAATGTGAAGGAATGGTGAGAGCCCGTGACATAAAAGAGGATTATTATACTTTTGATGAAAAACAATATGCCTTGGTAGGTGCTAATTCTAACCGATTATTGCAACTTGGTGATGAGATTTATGTAACTGTGAAAAATGCTGATTTGGTTAAAAAACAATTGGATTTCAATTTTATAAAAAGAAATGAGTAAGATTTTTAACTGGATAACAAACAATTAAATTTTATTAAAATGAAAAGATTAATTTTAGTATTTTTTGTAGTTCTGGCACAAATTTCTTTTGCACAAACCACAATAGTTCTTAAGGATTTTGATGATGTAAAAGTGTTCGATAAATTAGGTGTCACTTTAATTGCTTCCAATGAGACTAAGGCAGTAATTACCGGAACAGAGCAAAGCAAAGTTGAAATTGTCAATAAAAATGGACTTTTGAAAATAAGAATGCCTTTAACAAAGATGATGTCCGGTGATGAGGCTAAAGTGACTTTATATTTCAAACAAATCCATACAATTGATGCCAATGAAGGAAGTGTTGTGACTTGTGCCGATACTTTTAAACAAACTTCTTTAGATTTAAGTACTCAAGAAGGTGCTAAGATTTCTGTTGCTTTAGATGTGGATAAAACGACTATTAAAGCCTTTTCAGGGGGAATTGTTACTGCAACGGGTAAAGCTGTCACTCAATTGGCTTCAATCAATTCTGGAGGTATTTTAAAGGCTGTTGATTTAGAAACTTCCCAAACAACAGTAAGTATATCTGCAGGAGGAAGTGCCGATGTAAATGCAACAACTCTTGTAGATGCTAAAGTAAAAATGGGTGGTACTATTTTTATTTACGGTAATCCAAAGGAAATCAAGCAGGAAACACTTATGGGTGGAAGCATTGTTCAGAAATAATAAATAATTTTTAAAGTCATTTTTTAATGATAAACGATATTTTAACTGGAATTCCGTGGGGAGTTTTATTGAGTTTTATGATTGGTCCTGTATTTTTTATTTTGCTTGAAACAAGCATTATTAAAGGATTCAGAGCTGCTTTAGTTTTTGATTTAGGTGTAGTTTTAGGTGATGTTTTTTTTATAACAATAGCCTATTTAGGGAGTTATAGATTGATTCAAAGTTTAAATGATAATTCCTCTTTGTTTATTTTTGGTGGGTTTATTATGATGGCGTATGGATTTATTTCCTTTTTAGGAACTAAAAAGGAAAAGAAAGTAAATACTAAAACTATTGATAATGAAATAATTAAAAAAAATTACATTGGACTTCTTTTAAAAGGTTTTTTTCTGAATATTATAAACATCGGAGTTCTTGGTTTCTGGTTGGCTGTTATTATTTCAGTAGGTCCAAAATTAGAAATGGAAACATCAAGAGTATTGACATTTTTCATTTCTGTGATTATAACTTATCTAAGTATCGATTGTATCAAAATCGCTTTAGCAAAGCAATTGAAACATAAAATGACTCCAACAAATATTTACAAAATCAAGAGAGGAATCAGTGTAGTTTTGATGATTTTTGGTTTTGTTTTAATTTTTCAAGGTATGTTCCCTCAAGAAAAACAAATGGTAAAAAAAGCTTTTGAAAAGATAGAAAAATAGTTTTTAAAAAAATATTTATTCGAAAAAGGAACTGTTTAGGTTCCTTTTTTTTAAAAAAAGATTCAGATATAAAGAAGTATTAACCCTTTATGAAACTTAGTTTCTTAATGTTTTTAAGGTTTAATTTTTTAATAAATCGTCCGGATTCGAAGCTAAACTTTAATTAATTTTTCTTAAAAATTAGATATAAAAAAACCTCTAAATTGCTTTAGAGGTTCTTGAGGCATCGTCCGGATTCGAAGCTAAACTTTAATTAATTTTTCTTAAAAATTAGACATAAAAAAAACCTCTAAATTGCTTTAGAGGTTCTTGAGGCATCGTCCGGATTCGAACCGGAGTAGGAGCTTTTGCAGAGCCCAGCCTAGCCGCTCGGCCACGACGCCATTCTTAAACGGATGGCAAAAGT
>Ga0208398_100410_pt1 | contig 30588 bp, 19 predicted proteins | sample LakWasMe79_HOW10_2_FD_183905 | JGI IMG/M metagenome (GOLD analysis project Ga0208398, IMG submission 183905) | Freshwater sediment methanotrophic microbial communities from Lake Washington under simulated oxygen tension - Sediment Metagenome... | ecosystem: Environmental > Aquatic > Freshwater >...
GTAGACGGCTATCTCCTCTTCGGAGCGGTTCAGCGCGCCCAGCGTGATGCCTTTGTTGACCAGTGCCTTGGCCACCTGCTTGCGCAGGGCGGGCGCAGGGTCTTGGCCATAGCGTCGGTCGATCTGGTCGTAGACGGCTATTTCCTCTTCGGGGCGCTTCAGCGTGCCCAGCGTGACGCCTTTGTTGACCAGGGCATTGGCCACCGGCTCGCGCAGGGCGGGCGCGGGGTCCAGGCCATAGCGCTGGTCGATCTGGTCGTAGACAGCTATCGCCTCTTCGGAGCGGTTCAGCGTGCCCAGCCGGAACCCTTTGTTGAACAGTGACTTGGCCATCTGCTCGCGCAGGGCGGGCGCAGGGTCTTGGCCATAACGCTGGTCGATCTTGTCGTAGACGGCTATTTCCTCTTCGGGGCGCTTCAGCGTGCCCAGCGTGACGCCTTTGTTGACCAGTGCCTTGGCCACCTGCTCGCGCAGGGCGGGCGCGGGTTCCTGGCCATAGCGTTGGTCGATCTGGTCGTAGATGGATATTGCCTCTTCGGAGCGGTTCAGCGTGCCCAAAGTGACCCCCTTGGCAAAGAGGTACTGAGCGTTTGCTGGTGCACGCAACTTTGTTGTGCCAAGGGCGAACTCAAACGACTCCAGTGCGGACTGGTAGTTGCCCTTGCTGTAGTGCGCCAGTCCGCGGGTGTAATGGTCTTGGTGGGTGAATGTGGCCTCGGGCTTGCTCCTCAACTCAGTGCTGGCCTGTTCAATCGTTGCCTTGGCCTGCCCGTCCATGGGTTGCGCCCCTTCTTTTGACGAGGCTGGTTGACTAAGGATCTTTGCTGCAACCGCATTCACCTCTTCTACCTTGTTCTCTACCTGACCTATGGCATGGGCAGTTGTATTGGCAACCTGTTTGGTGTGCCCATCGATCTCTCTCACAGCATCTTGGGCGGCCTGTCTGAGATGGTCGATTTCAGCAAGGAGTTCAGCGCTGTGATCGTCAAACCATTTCCGTGATGCCTCCCGTGCCTCTTGTTCCGCGCGGCGTTTGGCACTGAAGTAGGTAATCAAACCGCCTACGAAAACCAGCAGGGTGATGACTGCGCTGGTCACGGCGATGTAGTTGCCCACGGTCGTGGTTTGGTTGGAAATGGCAGATAACTGGTTTGCCTGCTGTGCGGTGGTGAGCCCAATGTCGGACAGGCGTTTGTCTTGTGCATCCAATCGTGTAGTGGTGCCTTCTTTCAAAACTGCCACGTCCTTGTCCAGCGCACGTACCTGGTCTTGCAGTTTCTCCAGGTCGGTGGCAGATGCGGGACGGTCCGCTGCGTTGGCGCTGCCCGCGGCTGCGAGGCAGGCCGCGACGATAAGTGCATGTACTGTTCTCATTTTCCTGCTCCCCTTGCGAACACTTCATGGCGAGTCTACTTGACGACAGCGCATGCATACGCATCGGAATCCAATCGGCCAGTCACGGCGTTCAGGCCATCTTCGCGGGCGTGCAAATGACCCGGTTGCGCCCCGCACGCTTGGCCTGGTACAGGCATTGGTCGGCCGCTGCGATCAGGGACTGGGCGGTCATTGCGACGTCGGGTTGCAGGTCGGCCACGCCACAACTCATGCTCACCACTGCTGTGGTGGACGAATGGGCGTGCGGCATATTCAGCCCGGCCACGGCCCGGCGGGCGGACTCGGCGACCTGGACGCCACCGGCGGCATCGGTGTCCGGCAGGATCAGCGCGAACTCTTCGCCGCCGTAGCGTGCGGCCATGTCGGCGGGCCGGCAGCAGCAGGATTGGAGCGCGGCGGATACGCGCTTCAGGCACTCGTCTCCCTCAGGGTGGCCATAGTGGTCGTTGTACGCCTTGAAGTGGTCCACGTCGCACAGCACCAGGGTCAGCGTGCGCTGGTGGCGGCTGGCCTGCGCCATCTGCTCGGACAGGTATTCGTCGAACGAACGCCGGTTGGCCAGGCCGGTCAGGCCATCGTTGCGGGACAGTTGCGCCAGCGCGGTGTTGGCGGCGCGCAGTTCCAGCGATACCTGCACCAGCAGGGCGTACTGCCGCGCATTCTCCAACAGCAGTGCGATCAGCAGGGCGCTGGCTGCCACCATGCCGTAGATGCGCCCGGCGTACCAGCCCAGGTCGTAGCGGCCGGTGTTCAGGATCGCGCCCAGGCCAATGTCGAACAGCCACACGCAGAGCACGACCATGAGCCAGACGTCCAGCGCGGTGTGGGGCTTGCTCCGCCACAACAGCACCAGCGCCAGCAGGCTCAGCAGCCAGATGCCGCCCAGCACGGCGTGACCCACGTCGGTGGTGCGGTTGCCAACCAGAAACTCCGGGAGCAGGAAATGTCCCCGGGTGGCAAACACCGTGCATGCCAGGGTGATGAGGACCACTGTGGCAACGACACGCAGGATGATCAGATGCGCATTGCCCCCGGGCCTGCCAGGGCTGGGCTGGGCATCAGCCCGGTGTGGGTCCAGCCGGGTGTAGGCGATGACGATCAGCGGAAAGCCGGTGTGCCAGAGCATGTACATGGCCGATGAGGTCTGCGGACCGGCCAGCGGTGCGCCGGGCAGGGGAAACAGGTCCGGGAAGATCAGCGCGTAGGCAAAGGTGATGCATGCGGTAAACAGGTAGCCACTGGCCAGCACCAGGATGGCGGTGGAGCGCACCACACTGAACTGGCCAAACAGCAGCACGGCGGTAATCAGGTCGCAGATCACCAGCCACGAGACATAGATTGGAATGAAGGCGGGAACCTGCGTAACAGGGGTTCGGGCAAACGGGGCCGCCGCGAGAAAGAACAGCAGCGACACCGCCGTGGCGGCCAGGGCCCAGCGGATGTCGTGGCGTTCTGCGGGCTTGGTGGAGAAAAAAGCCCACTGCCCGTGCGTCAGGTCAAGCTGCATTCCGAATCTCTTTTGTCAGCACTAAGGGCTGTTCCAACGATTTCGGTATCCTACTCCTCCATTCGACTACCGTCGACGACCTGGATCAATAGATGTTCTCAACGCCCTATTGACGGGCGCCCAGGGCCAGCGCCTCGGCACGGCGGGCAGCCAGCACCCCCGAGTCCTGCAGGACTTGCGTGGGCCAGCCCGAGAGGTGGCGTTCGCTCAGGTTGCACAGCGCGGTGATCCACTCGGGATCGTCGTTCAGGCAGGGGATGTAGTGGAACTCCTTGCCACCGGCGTTCAGGAAGGCGTGGCGGGCTTCCATGTTGATCTCCTCCAGGGTCTCCAGGCAGTCGCTGCTGAAGCCGGGGCAGATCACATCCACGCGCTTCACACCGGCCTGTCCCATGGCAATCAGGCTCGGCTCGGTGTAGGGTTCGAGCCACTTGGCGCGGCCCAGGCGCGACTGGAACGTGACCCTGTACTGGTCCTTCTCCAGGCCCAGGTGGCCGGCCAGCAGGCGCGCGGTCTTCATGCATTCGCAGTGGTAGGGGTCGCCCAGGTCCAGCGTGCGGGCCGGCACGCCGTGGAAGCTCATCACCAACTGGTCGGGCCGACCGTGGGTGCGCCAGTGGCGCTGGACGCTGGCGGCCAGCGCGGCGATGTAGTCGCGGTCATCGTGGTAGTGGTTGATGAAGCGCAGCTCGGGCAGGGCGCGGGTGCGCTGCGCCCAGGCGTAGACGGCATCGAACACGCTGGCCGTGGTGGTGGCGCTGTACTGCGGGTAGGCCGGCACCACCAGCACGCGGGTCACGCCCTCGGCCTTCAGTGCGTCGAGCTGCGAATCGATGGACGTGCTGCCGTAGCGCATGGCCCAGCGCACGGTCACGCCGTGGTTGCGCTGGCCCAGCCAGCCCTGCAGCAGCTTGGCCTGGCGCTCGGTCCAGACCTTCAGCGGCGAACCCTCGGGCGTCCAGATGCTGGCGTATTTGGCGGCCGACTTGGCCGGGCGAAAGCGCAGGATGATGCCGTGCAGGATGAACCACCAGAGCAGGCGTGGAATTTCCACGACGCGGTGGTCGCTGAGGAATTCCGCCAGGTAGCGGCGCACGGCCGCGGGGGTGGGGGCGTCGGGGGTGCCCAGGTTGCACAGCAGCACGGCGGTGCGTGCCGGCTGGCCGTGGGTGTGGGGTGGTTCTTGGTTGAAAGGCATGGGCTATTTTCGCCCAAGCCCTAAGGGCGCAGTGTCAGTGTGCTCTTCGTGTGGGCTTTCACGTCAGCCGCGCTCAGGTGTTGCGGCATGTAGAAGCCTTCCGCAAACAACTCCGCCTGGTCGGAGTAATGTTTGTCAAACAGCACGCCGCTCTGACCCACCGGGTTGATGCCGACCGATTTGTCGGGCTGGGCAAAGTCGATCACGCGCCGGGTCGACGGGCCGGATTTGACCGCCCAGGGCGCCGGACCTACGGCGTAGTTGAGGTTGTTGGGTGTCTCGCGCCCGCCGGGCACGTTGAATGGGCCGATGTTGAAGATGCGATCCAGCGGTTTTTGCATGCCCAGCGGGTGCACATGGGTCAGCGTGTGGGAATTGCCCCAGGTCCATTGCAGCAGGTCCTTGCCATAGACGGCCTCCAGGTGCTTGAGGGTATTGACCCAGGCCACGCGCACGGTCTCGAACCGGTTCTCCACTGCCTTGGTTTTGACGTTGTCCCACCACGGGGAGTTGGCGTCCGCCACCAGCCGTGGCATGGCAGTGTCCAGCGCAAAGGTGCGCAGCAGGTTCTTGAATTGGACCTCGCCCATTTCGTCGGCCATGGCGGCATGCGCCAGTTCGTACATCAGTTGGGTGAAGAGCAGCGCCGCCATGCTGCCGCGGCCATAGTCGCCGTCCCACAGTTCCAGCGGCTCCAGGAAGGCCTTTTCATACGGGTCGGTGGTCACCCCCTTGAGGATGGGCATCAGTTCCTTCAGCACGCGCGGGCCGTAGCCGGTGCCGCTGTCGAGCTGCAGGGCCTGGGCGGCGGCGGTGTCCCACTTGCGATCGGGGTCACGCAGTGCGTTGTCCAGTCGCTGCACCCGGTCGGCCAGGCAGTAGTAGCCGGGCACGGGCACGCCGCTGGCCGGTTGCGGCTGGTGGTTGGCCGAAACGATGTAGCCGCGCAGCGGGTTCTCCTCCTGCGGGTTGAAGCTGAAGTTGTAGAAGCCCAGCTTGTCGGCCTGCGGCGTACTGCCGTCGAGGATGAAGGCCGGGTTGACCCCTTCGGGACGGATCGGCAGCCTGGCCGCCGCCCACCAGGCGATGTCGCCGCCGGCGTTGGCCCAGAGGATGTTCAGGCCCGGCGAGTGGATTTTTTGTGACGCGGCGCGCGCCTTCTCGCGCGTGTTGGCGCGGTTCAGGTCGTAGAAGGCCTCCAGCACCGGGTTCTCGGTTTCCAGAAAGGCCCACCACATGGCAATCGGCGTGTTGCCAAAGTTTTCCTTGAACGCGTCGGTGACGATGGGGCCATGGGGTGAGCGGCGCAGGGTCAACTGCACGTCTGCCTCGCCCTTGACCTTGATCGTCTCTGTGCGGGACTGCATGTCCACCCACTGGTCGTGGAACCACACCTGGTTGGGGTTGGCGGGGTTGGTCTTCTCGGCGATCAGGTCCACGTCGTCGTTCTCGAACATGGTCAGGCTCCAGCCGAATTCGCTGTTGTGCCCCAGGAGCGCTACGGGATTGAGCGCCTGGTAGTGGCCGTACAGGTCAAAGCCGGGGGCCGTGAGGTGTGCCTCGTACCAGACGGCCGGGGCCGAATAGGCAATGTGCGGATCGCCCGCCAGCAGCGGCTTGCCGCTGGCGGTGCGCTTGCCGGAGATGACCCAGGCGTTGCTGCCCTCGAAGGCCGGCACGCCGGCGGCGTCCAGCGCGTCCTGGCTCAGTTGCGCCAACTGGTTCAGGCCTTGCCAGTCCTTGGCGTCCAGCGCCAGGGCCGGGCGCGGGGTCGAAGGCGCTGCGGCTGCAGTGGTGTGGTCGATGACGCCTTCGCCGTGCCAGTCCAGGTCAAACACGCGCAGGTAGTCGGGGCCGAGTTTGTCGCGGATGAAGGTCAGCGGCGGCTCGACCTTGAAGGCCTGGGCAAAGCTGTAGGCCATATAGCCGGAAACGGCGAAACTGTCATGTGGCGTGAAGGGGCGCTTGGGGATCTTCAGCACGTCAAATTCCAGCGGCGCCGGATGGCTGGCCTGGAACTGGTTGATGCCGTCCAGGTAGGCCAGCAGCGCCACGCCCACGGGGCTGGCGGGGTCCAGCGCGGCGGCCATGTCCTTGGCGCGCTCGCGGATGCCCAGGGTGCGGAACAGCTTGTCCGTCTCCAGCAGCTTGGGGCCCAGGATTTCGGCGAGTTCACCCTTGGCCAGGCGGCGCACCATTTCCATCTGGAACAGGCGGTCCTGGGCGTGCACATAGCCCAGGGCGCGGTACAGGTCGGCCTCTCTCTGCGCGCGGATGTGGGGCACGCCGCGCTCGTCGTAGGCCACCTTCACCGGGGCCTTGAGCTGCTGCAGGGTCAGGTCGCCACTGCGCACCGGTTGCTTGCCACGGATGTGCCAGGCGGCGGTTCCGCCCACGGCGGCAAGGGCGACAGTAACGGTGGCGGCGGCGATTTTCAGCGCGATATGCATGGGCGGGCTACTCCTTGGGAGCGCCCATCATACGCAAGCGCCCGGCATCCCCTGTTTGTGGGTTGGCGGACTCTGTTGCGCTGGATAAGATGACGCCATAGCCCCTATTGGTTTTCTAATCCATTGCAACGCATTCTCTTCATTTGCAGCATGAATCGATGGCGCAAGTGCCTAAGAGATTCATGAAGTGGCGTAACCGTAGGTTTATGCAGTTAGGCAGCGGATGCTGTCCTTCGTTGGCGCAGCTCGTGCTCGCGCTGAGTGCCACCAAGCGATCGTAGGCTCTACCGCCCCAGGAGTGCACAGTTGCCAAATAGACGAGACGCAGTGGTCGTCGGTTACGACGTGTACCAGCTCAGGAAGAGCAAAGCAAAGTAGTTGCCCGAGGTTCGGCCTCCTGCGAGCTCCCTAGAGTCGCGTTCAGGCGCTGCCAGCATTCGCGCCAAGCAAGCGCTGTGCACTCCCAGCGAATCTGCGCTGCGTCGCTATTATTGACTCCACTGCGCCGCAATAACCAGAACTCGCCAGCAGGTGAGCTTTCCAGAACATCAAGGAGGTCTCGTGGGTAGAAAGTCCAGAGAGAAGCGCGAGCGTCGGCTTGCCAAGAGTGCAGCGGATACGGATCTCCTGCTTCGTCAGATGATCAGCACGCACGACCAGTTTGGCGAACGCACACGGGCGAAGGAAACCTTTCTCGCCCAGGTCAGGGAGACCCGCTCCCTCCTCAGCCAGTACGACCCCGCAGACATGGCGAGTGCTATTGGCGTTTCTGAGCTCTGGCCGGCAAATGCTGGCAGTCACATCAAGCATGCGTTCGCATGGTGCGTGTTCCTAGACGCCCCGCTCGAAGGGCGTGGTGGCAAGAGAATCGAGAGCTATACGGACTTCCAACAGTTCGCCGAAGCACTTCATGCAGCCTGGCCCCACTTTCCTACCCTTGAGGACTTCTCTCCTGAGGCGGATTGGGGACAGACCAAGGTAAGCCTCGGTGGCCGGTTTGTACCGGTCTTCTACGGGAGCAACATCGAGCGAGTGCCGGACTTCATAGAGGCTTTTCGAATCACCTACGCCGGTGTGCCAGACGCACTGGCCCAAATGGACTTGGTCGTCGCGCTGCAGGCACTGATTATTGAAGCCATTCCACACCTCGCGCAGTCCCCTGTTGTCGATGCGGAACCAGGACAAGTCGAACTTCCCCCGGAGGATTTCTGGCTCTCATGCAGAGACGTGCTGCAGAACATCGGTCAACAGATCGCCGTCTGGCGCCAGCGCGCGGGAACCTCTTTAGACGGGGAAGTCGGGGCCTACAAGGCGCCGCTCACTTGGGATTCGTTTGGTAACGCAGCATTCACTGGCGATGCTGCTCCCTTCTTGGGCATCAACGTAGCCGGGACTTGGTATCCAATAGCGGTACGAAGTGCTCCGGGGGCGGTCATCGACCACTGGGCAAAGAAGAACGCTTCCGGCGTCAGCCTTAAGGTGCATCAGAGCTTGGGTAACTTTGTTTTCGAGCGCTTTGACGGTACGCTGCCAGGACCCGTGATGTTGATTCTCGGCGGCGAAATATGCAAAGAACTGCTCATCAGCAGCGTGACCTCAGCGCCCACGGGGGTGTACCTTGTTTGCGCTTGCGATCATGAACTACTCGACAAACAGTCGGCGGTTGCTTCCGTCGTCTTAGCCAAGGCTCGACAGGCAAAGAGTATTCGCTTCAAGATCTTAGGCGGCCCAGAGGTCGTGCTCTCAAAAGACGGAATCAACAATCTGTCCGCCGAAGAGCTACACATCATCCTTGTGCCTACTTTGGCGGCTACGGCGGTGGGACTCCTTAGTCGTCCGAAAAAACCGTTGCGACTCCTACCGCTTACAGATTTCATCACCATTTTCGATAGCCTGAGGAATCTGGAGGAACTGCAGCGCTATTGGGCTTTTTGCGATGGACAGCGGTCAGCCTTAAACCCCTTCTCCCGCGGTCCTGTCGATCTGTTCGCTTCATTCAAGGATACCGACGAGGTTCTGGTTGAAGGCGCCATCCAACCCACGATGATCAGCCTCGACCCGAGTTGGGGAACCTCATGGAGATTCAAAACGCTGGCTGAGTTCTGGTCAAGGGCTCCTCGCATCTTTCCCGATCACACATCTAGCTGGCGATTGAGCGAGGGGGCTGAAGGCGTCACCGAGATGAGCTCGCGCTGCCGAAAGGTCATCGCATATTCCACTCTTGTTGGCGATTGCACTGTTCAAGCCTTGCTGGAAATCAAGGACGACCTGAACTTGGATGATGCGCGCATGGTCAACCTGTTCATCCAGATCCTAGCGGACAGCTCTTTCAGGTGCCGTGAGCTGCTGACTGCTGCGCCGCTGTTCCAACTAGACCAAGTTTTGTTCGTCTGCAAACGTAGCGCGTCCAGCACCATCATCGGCGCTGACGGAGTAAACCCTGGAACCACTAAGAATGAAGAGAGGGTCGTAACTGCTGCCGAAGGTAGCTTCGACAGAGCTGCAGTCATATACCTAGATATCAATGTCTGTGCGGTGCTTGCAGGGTTGACCGACGCTACCGACGGGAGTTTCGAGGTTCAATGCCTTGCAGAGACGATTCGCAGGAGCCACGAAGCCCTTGGCATGGCGCTGCCGGAGGGGTTGGAGGGAGCGGTTCTTTCAACGGCGGGCGAGCTCGCGCGATACACGCTGCGGGTTACCAATCGGCGCGTCGACGTTCCGGAGCACCCATCGGTTGTCATTCCAAGGATGTCAGACTACAAGCTTGCTCGCAAGCAACTTGCTGAGGTGATCAGAGACCTGGGCTTGGCACCTGGCAGATACGCGCGGTCGGAAGCCAAAGAGAAAATTGACTTGGCCAGTGCACAGTTCAGGCTTCGCATCGAAGGGCGGCTCGCTCAGCTTGACCGGCTTCAGCTGATTCGGGCTTGCATCGAACAGCACGATGCGCTTCTAGCGACCGAACGAGAGAGAATTGAAACAGCCCGCCAGAGTTTGGCTCACGAGGTTGACTACGACCGGGTTGACGCTGTTGAAGAGGCGCGCCAGCAGTACGGCACTGTAGCCCGTCACTATCGATACCTGCTGGAAAAGGTCGTCAGCAGCCAGGCATCTGGACCCGGCGAGGTCACTCCCGATGTGCTGCGCGAACTTGTCGGTAAGGTTGACTGGCTCATGTCACTTGCTGGAGCCAGCGATATCCTCCACAACGGGGTCGATGTTGCAGGCGTCGCCATCGACGATTCGTTCATCCCGGAAGTCTTCTACCCCGACGGTTCCAATGACCGGGAGATCCGGTTCGCGCGCGAGTATGCTAAGACACGACTTGGTCTGGGTCAAAACCGCAAGGACGTGGTCGAAGGCGAGTCGGTGGCCCTTTTGGAGTCAGCCGATTTCAACCACGCCTTTGAGGCCGACCTTGGGTTCAATCTGTCAGACCTGTTCACGTCTATATCGGTGCTGGCCCAGGCTCAGCACCATGGTTTCTCCAAGGATCTGTCGCTTTCCTATGGCGCCAGCCCAGATAAACTGACAAAGAAGCTTGTCTCCGAGGTCAGGGACCTAGGACAGGAGAAGGCCGAGCGCATCGTTGCCTTCCTGACCCTCTCAGAGACCGGGCTTCTGCGGCTAGCCGGCCGGGACTTCCAAGAGGAGGAGGTCCCCTACTGGGAGCACAGCAAGCGTGTTCACCGATACGCCATTCGGCCACTGGTGCAAGTCGGTGACGAGCTGCGCTGGGGGGCGGAGGCGGCGAGTCGCTGCATGTTCAATTGGATGTCGTCGGTGCACGATGGCTACCTACCCGCCGATTTCGGTTGGCCCAACATCGAACCCGCCATCCGACAGGTAAAGGCAAACATCGAGAAGCGGCTGGAGTTCCGCAGTGAGGAGATCTTCCGCAGGCATACCCCGTTTGTCGCGCGGGGCGTCGACTTCTACCGGAAGTTTCGAGCCGAAGGATTCGAGGATGTTGGTGACTACGATGTTCTCGCGTATTGGCCCAACCACAATCTCTTGGTCTCGGTCGAGTGCAAGTACAACCAGCCAGCCTACACAATGAAGGACGGTCGCCGAATTCGCGACAAGATCTTTGGGCGCAAAGAAGACGACAAGGGTCAGATCGGAAAGGTGCTCCGTAGAGGTTCCTTCTTGGAGCAGCACCGCACCCGCATGCTCGAGCTCCTCGGATGGTCGAAGCCTTCCATCGCTCAAGAGCGCTACGTTGAGCTCTACGTGAGCAGGGATATTTACTACTGGATGGTCCACCCGCCTTACCCTGTCCCGACCCACTTTGTGACGGTTTCGACGTTGGATTTTTGGCTGAAGACCGAGCTCTTCACTGTCGCAGGCCTACCTTGCGCCAGGCCGTCGAATGACCGGTGACGGCCGATGCCGAAGTTCAACGAGCTGGGCTCGAGAGACTCAGATCAGCCAATTCCGATCATAGATGTCGCCTCGTGCCGACGCGATTCAGAAAGCATTAATGTCGCCAAATCATTTTTTGGCATTGGGTCGGCGGGTAACTCGGAATAGTGAACAGCAATCGACCTCGCTACCAACGAAGTGCTATGTGAGATGGTTCACTTCCCTGATCTGGCTACCCCCGCAACCCCCGCCGAGGCGGCCGGGGTGATGTAGCCGCCCGGCACGCACGCCGATAGGCCAGCAAGGTCCGCTCGGCCAACCCCAGCAGGCTCTCTTGCGGATAGCCCCCCAGCGCAGGGTCCAGCGGCAACCCGCTGGCGCGCCCGGTCAGCAGCTCCAGGCCATCGGCGATGTGGGTGGCGGTGTGGATGTGGAACAGGCCTTGTTCCACGGCCTCGACCACGGTGGCGTCCAGCATCAGGTGGCGGCGGTTGCGTTCGGGGATCAGCACACCCTGCTGGCCGTCCAGGCCGGCGGTCTCGCAGACGCGGAACCAGCCCTCGATCTTTTCGTTGATGCCGCCCACGGGCAGCACGTCGCCATGCTGGTTGAGCGCGCCGGTCACGGCGATGCCCTGGCGCAGTGGCAGGCCGGACAGGGCCGAGAGCAGGGCGAACAGTTCGGCGCACGAGGCGGAGTCGCCTTCCACGCCCTGGTATTCCTGCTCGAACACGATGGAGGCATTGAGCGCCAGCGGCGCGATGTGGGCGAATAGCGTGGTGAGGTGGCTGTGCAGGATGAGCACGCCCTTGTCGTGGATGGGGCCGGACATGGCCACCTCGCGCTCGATGTTGAGCAGCCCGTTGTGGCCGGCATGGCTGTTGGCGCTGACGCGCACCGGCAGGCCAAAGCGCCAGTCGCCCAGGTCGATCTGGGTCAGGCCGTTAATTTGGCCCACGCGCGCACCCTGGGTGGAGATGAGGTGGTCGCCCTCGGCGATGGATTCCTGCAGGCGCTGTTCGGGGTAGTCGTGGCGCAGGCGGCGCTGGGCCAGGGCTTCATCCACGTCGCTGGCCTCCACCACCACACCGGTGCTGCCGCCCGCGCTGGCCCGCGCGCGGCGCACGGCGGCAGCCTCGGCCACCAGGGTTTCGATGCGGGCAAAGTTGGCGCTCTGGCGGGTCTGGTCGTCCACCTGGCGGTGGGCGTCTTCCAAGAGGCGCACTACGGCCGCGCTGGAAAAGTGGGGCAGGCCCAGCTTGCGGCAGGTGTGGGCCACGAAGATGGCGGTGCCGGTGCGGGTGTCTTCGTTGGCGAAAAAGCTCTCGGCAAAGTCCACCTTGGTACGGAAGCGCCGGGCGAATTCGGGGTCGCCCTCCTGCAGCGCGTAGTACTGCTCCACCGAGCCGACCAGCACGATCTTGACCTCGGCGTCCACCGCCTCAGGCTCCAGCGACATGGCGGCCATGGGCGCCAGCGCAGTGCCGGGCTCTTCGATCTGCACGCGCCCGCTGCGCAGGTAGCGGCGCAGCTTTTCCCACACCAGTTCGTCGGTCAGCAGGTCGCGCAGGTGCAGCATCAGGTAGCCGCCATGCGCGCGCAGCAGGCTGCCGGCGCGGATGCGGGTGAAGTCGGTCATCAGCACGTCTTCTTCGGCCTGGTATTCGATGCTGCCGAACATGGCACGAAACACCGGGTTCTGCTCGACGATGACCGGCGCACCGGTGCGCCCGGCGTTGTCCACCACCACGTTGACGGGGTAGCGCGCCAACAGTTGCACCAGGGCCTCGCGCCGCTCCAGTTCGGCCTCTTCGTCATCGACGGGGCTGAACAGCTCCAGATGCTCCAGCACGTCATGCGACACCTGATCGAGGTAGGTGCCCAGCTTGACCGAGTCCTTGATCTGCTTTTTCAGGCTGACGCGGATGTCCTGCAGCTCGTGGTCCAGCAGCGGTTTGACCGTCTGGCGGCGCAGCGCGGCCAGCGCCTCGCTCATGACGCGCTCCAGCGGGCGGGTTTTTTCCAGGAAGCGGGCAATCTCGGTACGCAGCTCCTGCTCGGCCTGGTCGATCTCGGTGCGCTTGTCCTTGGGCAGGGCGCGGGCCTCGCCCTCGGTCAACGCGTGGCCTTCGTCGCCGATCAGCGTGAACACCAGATGCCCCGATTCGCGGAACAGCGTGAAGTGGCGGGCCTCGGCAAAGGCGTCCAGCTCGGCATAGGCCTTGGCCTCTTCCTGCTTGTAGGCGCCCTGGATGCGCGTGCTTTCGGCCTTGAAGTCTTCGCTGGACAGGCGCAGCGGGATTTCGGTTTGCAGCGTGCGCGTCAGTGCCGCCATCAACTGGCGCAACTGGCGGCCCTGGCCGGCCGGCATGCGCAGCGCGCGGGGATGTTCCGGCGCGTCAAAGTTGTGGATGTAGCACAGGTCGGGCGGCACCGGGCGGTTGGCGGCCACGGCCTGCATGCTTTGCAGCAGCAGCGAGGAGCGGCCACTGCCGACTTCGCCCAGCACAAACAGGTTGTAGTCGGGCTGCTCCATGGCCAGGCCAAAGCGCGCGGCCTGCTCGGCGCGCTCCTGGCCGACCCAGGGCAGGGCCTGCTGGACCAGCTCGGACGTGTCGGCAAAGCCCAGGGCATCGGCATCGATGTGCAGGCGCAATTGTTCGCGGAAGAGTCGGGATACGGTCATGCAGTGGTCTCAATGGGGGTCGGCACTGGAGTGCAGGCGCATGCGCAGCCCCAGGTCGGTGCGGGAATCGGCGTTGGCCAGTGCCACGTCCTGGTCAATCAGGCCGCGTTGGTACAGGTCCATCAGCGATTGGTCAAAGCTGTGGGTGCCCATGACGCTGGTCTTCTCCAGCGACTGGCGCAACTCGTCCACCGCGCCGCGCTCAATCAGGTCGGACACATGGGCAGAGTGCAGCAGCACTTCGGTGGCCAAGGCCCGTCCGCCGTTGGTGGCCGGCAGCAGGCGCTGCGCCAGCACGGCCTGCAGGTTCAAAGACAGGTCCATGCGCAACTGGTCGTGTGCGCTGTCGGGGAAGAAGTTCAGGATGCGCTTGATGGCCTGGCCGGCGTTGCTGGCGTGCAGCGTGGAGGCGCACAGGTGTCCGGTCTCCGCATAGGCCAGGGCGTGCTGCATGGTCTCGCGGTCGCGGATTTCGCCGATCATGATCATGTCCGGCGCCTGGCGCATGGCGTTGCGCAGCGCGTTGGAGAAGCTGTGGGTGTCGATGCCCACCTCGCGCTGGTCCACGGTGGACAGTCCATGGCGGAACAGGTATTCGATCGGGTCTTCCACGGTCAGGATGTGGCCGGCCTGGTGCTGCGCGCGGTAGTCCACCATGGAGGCCAGCGTGGTGGTCTTGCCCGAGCCGGCGCTGCCGATGATCAGCACCAGACCACGCGGCAGCAGGGCCAGTTCGCGCACCATGGGCGGCAGGCCCAGCGCCTCAAACGCCGGAATCTCGCTGCGCACCAGGCGCACCACCATGCCGGTTTCGTGGCGCTGCTGGTAGATATTGACGCGAAAGCGCCCGATGCCGTCGGGCGCAAAGGACATGTTGCACTCCAGCGTGCGCTCAAACTCGGCAATGGCCGCCGCACCCATCGCGGAGTAGGCCAGCTTGTGGACCTGGCCGGATACCAGGGTGGCAAAGGGCAGGGCCTGCACCGTGCCATTGATCTTGACCTGGGGCGGGGCGCCGGTGGTGAGGAACAGGTCCGAGGCGTTGCACTCCACCATGCGGCGCAGCAGGTCGTGCAGATCGTAGTTGTCCATGGCAGGTCTCCTCCGGTGGCGGTCTCAGGGCTTCATGGTAGGCCGGTCCGCGCCGCTTGACCACCCCGGGTTTGCCCAATGCTTGATTTAGGGCAACAGGCCCGCAGCCCAGCCGCTGCGCACGGCGCCTTCCAGCGTGGCGGGGTAGGGTCCGTCCACATAGTCGCCCGCGGCGATGAGGCCGGGCGCGATCTGCTGCGGCGGGCGGCGCAGCGCCGGTGTGCAGGCAAACGTGGCCTGCTTCTCGACCACGGTCTGCACCACCTGCAGCGCGGGCAGGTGCAGGCCTTGCAGTTGTCGAGCGGCCTGGGCCAGCACGGCGGCCTGCAGTTCCTCGCGGCTGCCGACACTGGCGCTGACCACAAAGGCCAGCAGTCCGGTTGGGCCATCCAGTTGGCCCCGGTCGAACACGAACTGGGCGGGCGCCTCTGGCGTGGCACGCAGCGCCAGCATGGGGTGGGGCAGGCGGGCGCCGGGTGCCCAGGCATAGACGGTGGCGATGGCCTCAAAGCGCAGAGCCTGCGCCGCGGCAGCCCAGGAGCACAAAGCGGTTGCTATGGTTTCAGGAGCTGCCTGCGCACATTCCACGAGGGCTAGCGCCGCATGGGATGCTGAACTGGCCCAGACAACGCGGTCGAAAGCCTGGCCGTCCAGCAGCCAGTGGTCGGCCTGCCAGCGCAACTGGCTGACGCGTTGGCCCCGTTGAACCGTACCGCCCCGTTGTGTGACCCACTCTGCGGCGGCTGCGGGAAAGATGGCCGTGAGGTCGGCCAATGGCAGCAGCAGGTGCGAGCCGCCACGGATGCCGAACAGCGCGTCCTTCAGCACGCGCAGGAACACGCTGGCGCTGGCCTCTGTAGCCGGTGTGTTGAGGGCCGAGACGCACAGCGGCTCGATCAGCTCGTGCAGCACGCGCGGCGCCAGGCCTGCGCACAGGCGTGCCACGGACCAGGCGGGGTCGCACGCAAAGCCACGCCACTGCCAGCCCAGGGAGGCACGGATCAGCGAGGCGCGCTCGCTCCACGTCCAGCCGCGCGCAGTGGCGATGGCTGCAATGGCATCCAGCGGCGCCGGCCAGTGGGTGGCGTAGGCGGGCGTCTGCAGGCCGGAGCCGTCGACAAAGGGCAGGGACAGGGGACCGCGCAGCAGGGCGGTGTCCGGGTTCACGCCGACCAGTCGCATCAGGCGCAGGGTCTCGGTGTAGGCGCCAATCAGGATGTGCTGGCCGTTGTCCAGCGTGACCGGTGTGCCATCGGGCAAGGTGGCTTGCACGGCACGGGCCCGGCCGCCCAGCGTGCGCGAGGCCTCGAATACGGTAACGCTGTGGCCGGCCTCGCAGGCCGCCACCGCCGCCGCCATGCCGGCCCAGCCGCCACCGACGATGGCGGTTCTCATAGCATGAGCGGCGCCGGGCCGCCCCAAGCCGCGAGGGACCCATCGGGGGGCAGCGCAGTACGCGAAGCGACCAGCGTGGGGGTCATATTCTTCCTAGGGCCTGGACCTTCCATGCCAGCCACAGCTTGCGCAGCGGCGTCAGGCTGATGCGCTGGTGCAGCACCTGGAAGTTGTCGCGCTCGATCTCGCGCAGCAGCGCCCGGTAGATGCTGGCCATCATCAGGCCGGGTTTTTGCGCGCGGCGGTCCTCGGGCGGCAGCAGGGCCAGGGCCTCGTCGTACAAGGCGTGGGCGCGCTGGGCCTGGAACTGCATCAGCGCGGTGAAGCGCTCGGAGTAGGTGCGTTTCAGGATCTCGTGGGCCTTCACATCGAACTGCTTGAGTTCATTGACCGGCAGGTAGATGCGCCCGCGCAGGGCATCTTCGCCCACGTCGCGGATGATGTTGGTGAGCTGCAGTGCCTGGCCCAGTTTGTGGGCGTATTCGGTGGTCTGCGCCTGTGTCTGGCCGAAGATGCGGGCCGCTACCTCACCCACGATACCGGCCACCAGGTGGCAGTAGCGTTGCAGGCCGACAAAGTCCAGGTAGCGGGTCTGCTCCAGATCCATCTGGCAGCCTTCAATGACCGCCTGCAGGTGGCGCTGCTCGATGCCAAACGCTGCGGTGTGCGGCATCAGCGCCTGCATCACCGGGTGGCTGGGCTGGCCGGCAAAGGACTTGGCCACCTCGCCATTCCACCAGGCCAGCTTGGTCTGGGCGACGCTGGGGTCCACCATGTCATCCACCACGTCGTCGACCTCGCGGCAAAAAGCATAGAAGGCGGTGATGGCAGCGCGGCGGTCGGCCGGCAGGAAGAGAAAGGCGTAGTAAAAGCTGCTGCCCGAGGCAGCGGCCTTGTCTTGTACGTATTGCGCGGGAGTCATGGCCGTATTGTCACATCCACACAGCACGCCACAGCATGACGGGCAGGTCCCACCAGCGCAGCGTGGGGCGCTGGTTCAGCGTGGCGTAGTGCAGGGCCTCGATCTTGTCCAGGATGCGCAGACCGCCTTGCACCACCAGGCGCAGCTCCCAGCCGGCGCGACCGGGAATCTGGTGCACCAATGCAGAGCCGAATTGCATGCTAGCCCTCGCCGTGGTTGCGCAGGCAGCTATCAACTTTGTAGCATCTTCGGTCTGGTTGCGGGCCAGGATATCCGCCTGGGAGACGCCGAAACGTGCGCAATCTTCCTGCGGCAGGTAGTAGCGGCCACGGGGAATGTCCACGCTCAGGTCCTGCCAGAAGTTGATGAGCTGCAGCGCGCTGCAGATGGCGTCGCTGCGTTGCAGGGCCAGCGCGTCGGTCACGCCATACAGGTGCAGCAACAGCCGCCCCACCGGGTTGGCCGAGCGGCGGCAATAGTCCAGCAGCTCGGCATGCGTGGCGTAGCCCTCAGCCGCGGCGGATTTCTCCGTGTCCTGCACAAAGGCGTCGAGCAGGTCGTGCAGCAGCCGGGGCGGCAACTGGTGGGTTTGCAAGGCGTGTTGCAGGGGGCCAAACACCTGGGGCCAGCGCGCGCTGGGGGCTCCGGCGTTGCAGGCCGCGGTCAGGTCTTCCCGGTAGGCCTGCAGTTCGGCTAGGCGCTGCGCCGCCGTGGCGTCGCCCTCGTCGGCTATGTCATCCGCCGTGCGGGCAAAGTGGTAGATGGCGGCAATCGGTACGCGCAGATGCGCGGGACACAGGAACGAGGCGACCGGAAAGTTCTCGTAGTGGGTGATCGGGGCGGGGCTTTCCGGGGTGGCGTGCATGGGGGGATTTTGCCAGCCGTGGTGGGGCTGCTAGCGGGCTACTTCCTTGCTGCCGGCGTCCAGGGACTCCGCAATGGCTTGCAGCAGCGCGTTGGCCGGTACCGGCTTGGTGAACTGGAAGCGGATGCGGGCCTGGCGCACATCGCTCTCCGAAATCCCGCTGCCATAGCCCGTGCACAGGATGACTGGCAGGTCCGGCCGGGTCTGGTGCACGCGCATGGAGAGTTCGGTGCCGTTGATGGCGGGCATGGTCTGGTCGGTGATGACGAGATCAAATGTTTGTTGCGGGTCTTCCATGGCGGCCAGCAGGTCCGTCGGCTGGTTGAACGGGGTCACACGGTATCCATGGCCCTGCAGGAGTTCGCTCAGGTAACGGGTTACCGCGGGTTGGTCGTCCACCACGGCCACGTGCTGGCCCTTGCCGAGGTGCTGCTCGTCAACGTCCGCATCCGCGGACAGTGCCGGCCCCTGCGGCGTGGTCAGCGCAAACAGGAGCTGGAACCTGCTCCCCCGTCCCGGCTCGGATTCGACGGTGATGTGTCCGCCGGAGCGGATCAGCAGGCCCTGGACCATGGAGAGGCCCAGACCGGTGCCCTTGCCGACATCCTTGGTGGTGAAGAACGGGTCAAACAGGCGCGGCATGTTCTCCGGCGTGATGCCGCTGCCGGTGTCGGAGACTTCCAGCGCCATGTAGGCGCCGGTCAGGCGTTGCTGGCACACGGCGCACAGGCATCCCCGCGCTTCCACGCGGTGGGCCCGGATGCCGATCACGCCGCGTCCGTCAATCGCGTCGCGGGCATTGATGATCAGGTTCAGCAGCATCTGGTGGAGCTCGCCGGCGTCCATCCAGATGTACAGGTCGCTGTCCAGTTGCACGTCGACTTCGATGCTGGATGGAATAGAGGGGCGGACCATGGACAGAACCTGCTGTACGGCGGTGGCGGGCGAGACCACTTCAAGATTCGTACTGGCCTGGGTGCGCGTGAAGACCAGCATCTTGGCAATGAGGTCGCGGGCCCGTTCGCTGGCCATGATGATTTCGCGCAGATAGCTTGCGAGCTTGCTCTGCTTGTCGGGAACGAGCCGGTCCAGCGCCAGCTTGGAGTAGCCGAGCACGGAGACCAGGATGTTGTTGAAGTCGTGCGCGACGCCACCCGTCAGCTGCCCGATGGCCTCCATCTTCTGCGCCTGTTGCAACTGTCTCTCCAGGTCGCCACGCACCGCGACCGATTTCATCTGGTCCGTGATGTCGCGCACGAAGACAAAGAACTGCTGGACTTCCGGGTCAAACGTCATGGACACCGCCACGAAAATGTCATGCCCCCGCTTATGGCGCAAACGGGTCTCAAAGCGGTCGTGTCCCAGTCCGATGGCGCGGTCCAGGTGCGCCCGCGCGTCGCTCAGGAGGTCCCCCGCCATGTGGCGGAAGCTGGTGCTCAGCAGCTCTTCCGCCGCGTATCCCGACATGTTCTCGAATGCCGCATTCACCTCCAGGATGACGCCTTGCGCGCCCGCGATCACGAATCCGTCAATCGCCGTATCCAGGACCCGCTTGTGGCGGTCCCGCGCCCGCCGGTTCTCGGTCACGTTCTCCGCGACCGACACATAACCCTCCAGTTGGCCCAGGCTGTTGCGCAGCGAGGTCACGGTGCGATTCATGACCAGTTGTCTGCCGTGCTGATCCACTATCTCGACAACCCCACTCCAGCGGCCACAGGCAAGAACGGTTTCCCGGATCGCGTTGGCAACGACGGGGTCGGGCGTCACCGGGGCGGTGAACAGGGAGAGATGGTCAAGCGCACCCGGCCTGCCATACCCCATCAGCAGGAAGGAGGCGCGGTTGCGCCAGCGCAGCCGGCCGGCCTCGTCCGTGACGAACACGGTCGCGGTGGTGGACTCCAGGGCCATGGCCTGGATGCGCAGGGTTTCGTTGGCCTGCACCAGCAATTGCGCCTGTTCTTCCAGCATGTCATAGGGGCGGCGGATGCTGATCACGAACATGGCGCGGTAGATCAGGCCGTAACTCAGGATCTTGAAGAGGTGCCCGAGCATGTTCTGCGCGTCGTTGATGTCGGTGTAGCGCATGAAGAACACCTCGCCCAAGGCGGCAATGGCCGACGCGCCGAAGATGAGCGCGGGCATTTCGTCGCTGGATTTCAGCGCCAGCCGGAAGTAGCGCAGCGCAGCCAGCGCCAGAAGGCCGGTGATGACGCATTCGATGGCAACCTTGGTGCTGGTGATGCCCAGTCCTTCGGTGTAAACGGAGGGCAAATCCTGTTCGAAGGCCAGCACCGCGCCGATCAGGATGAAGTTGAGGACGGTGTACCCCGCCAGTATCCGGTAGCGCAGGCCTTGCGTGGGCGGGGCCATGCGGGGGCGCAGGCTCACGCCAAACAGGGTCAGGGCCACCAGGAAGCGCGCCGTCAGCCAGAAGTACAGTGACTTGCTGATGGAGGAGGGCGTGAGCAGGTCCGGCATGCCCTTGAAGGACAGGGCATGGGCGAAGTCCAGCCACCCGGAAGCCAGCAGCGTTGCCGCTATCAGCAGCAGTGAGGTGGAGACCTGCCGGGTCGGGGTGTGCCATACGGTGGCGAACACCAGAAACGCGGCCAGAATGGCTCCAAACTCAAGGATCGTGTGCAGCGCCAGATAGTGCTGCATGGGCAGCTTGACGTCGTTGAGCGGCAGGGCGGTTGCGAGGGCCGTGGCAATTTCCAGGGCGACCACCAGCGCGACCTGTCCGTACAGTAGCCGCCGGTTGGTGTCTTCCATCTCGTTGTACCCCTTCAGTCGTGCAGCCCCAGGAGCGTGAACAAGTGCGTGATGTCAATGGGCTTGGTCAGGCAGCACTCCGCTCCGGCCGCCAGCAACTCTGCCTCGTGTTCGGAACTCAGGAAGCCGCTCATGGCAATGATCCGCACGTCGGCCAGGCCCGGTATCTGCTTGATCTGCAGGCAGACCTCCGAGCCCTTGATGCCGGGCATCATGTAGTCCAGCAGGACGACGTCTGGCGTGAATGCATGGACCTTGCGACCGGCTTCAAAGCCGCCGTAGGCCACTTCGACCGTGACCGGGTTTGCGGTGCCTTCCAGCAGCTCTCGTAGGAAGCCCACGACCGACCGGTCATCGTCCACGATCAGCACCCGCAGTTCGCCACGGTTGCCCGCCGGATTCCACTGGCGGGCGAAGCGTGCCACCTCTTCATGGCGAAAGCGCCGGTGCCCGCCGGGGGTTACCTCGGCCTGCAGCATGCCCTTCTGCGCCCAGCCCCGCACGGTGATGGGCGAAACCATCATCCATTGGGCCACTTCATTGGGAGTCAGGTAGGGTTTTTCTTTGAACTCTTCGGGTGCTGTTTTCATTGCAACGCTGGGGGGCTGGTTCGGACGGGACGGCGCACTGTCGTTGATATCGGGTATTCGGAGGTCCGATGGTGGTCAAGCCGATTGTCGTCTGTTCTGGGCCGCGCCGCGGCCCCCGGTTGTTGGGCCTTTCCCTGCTTGCGCATTGCCACGGCATCTGGCCGCATGACAACGTCCGTGGCGGCCAGCCGGATGATGCGCATGGCGTCGGCGACGCCACGCGACTGCAGGTCCAGTGCCGCCGAGGCATCGGCAAGGTTGTGTACCAGGGCATTGTTCTCCTGGGTCAGCCCCTCGATGTGCTTGAGCGCGGCATTGATCTGCACGATTCCGGCGCTCTGCGCCTCAACGGCGCCATGGATGTCGGCAATGTGGGTGCTGACCCTGCGCGAAGTCGCCACGGCCTCGTCCATCGTGCCGCGCGCATCGGCCGTGAGGCGGGTTCCTTCGTCGATCCTGCGTGCCGAATCGAGCACCAGGTGCTTGATCTCCCGCGCCGCATTGGCAGACCGTCCGGCCAGGCTGCGCACTTCCGAGGCCACGACGGCAAAGCCGCGTCCCTGTGCCCCCGCGCGCGCGGCCTCGACGGCGGCATTGAGCGCCAGCAGATTGGTCTGGAATGCGATGCCGTCGATCATCTGGATGATGTCGCCGATGCGCCGCGAGGATTCATTGATGTCCTGCATGGTGCGGGTCACGGTCTGCACCGCTTCGTTGCTGCGCTCCGTGATCCGTGTGGCGCTGGCGGCCAGTTCGGAGGCTTGCCGGGCGGCAATGGCGGTCTGCTGCACGCTGCTTGCGATCTGGCTGATCGCCGCGGCAGTCTCCTCCAGACTTGCCGCCTGCGACTCATTGCGGCCCGAGAGGTCCTGGCTGGCCGCGGCAATTTCCGCCGTGGCCCCACCCATGCGGACCACTTCATTGCGCGCGTCCCCGACGATGGAACGGGTGTTGACCTTGAGCTGGTTGAGGGCCCGGCCCAGGCGGCCCGTGACGCCGCTGCCGGCGGCACGCAACTCCTTGGTCAGGTCTCCCGCAGCAAGGCTGTTGGCGAACAGCAGCAGCTTCTGCACCGGCTGCGTGGTGACTGTGCGGATGCGCCACGCAGCCAGCAGGCCCACCCCCAGGGTGAACAGCAGCGCGCCCACGAACCCGGTCTGCACCAGTGCCGCGTTGCCGCCAGCGGCCCAGGCACCCGCGGTGGCGCCCATGCCACCCACCAGCAGGCTCAGGAGGGTGATGCGCCACTGGGCGGAGGGTCGGACCCAGCGCAGCAGGCGGTTGTGCAAACCCGCGCGCTGCACAACGCCGTGGTGCAGGCGGTGCATCAGTCCTCCCGCCTGCTGTTCGGAGCGCATGGTGGCATACAGCATCTCGCTCGCCGCAATTTGCTCTTGCGTGGGCTGCGTGCGCACCGACAGATAGCCGACCGGCTGATCGTCCTGCGTAATGGGCGTGACGTTGGCCACCACGTAGTAGTGGTCACCATTCTTGCAGCGATTCTTCACGATGCCCGTCCATGGCAGACCCTCGTTCAGTGTCTGCCACATGTCACGGAATGCCTCTGGCGGCATGTCCGGGTGCCGGACGAGGTTGTGGGGCTGCCCCATCAGCTCGGCATGCGTGTAGCCGCTGATGCGGACAAACGCCTCATTGCAGTAGGTGATGCGCCCCTTCAAGTCGGTGGTGGACACCAAATTGGAACCCTCCGGGAACGGATGCTGGTGCTGGGTTACGGGCAAGTTGGTGCGCATGGTCGTTCCTGGATAGCGGGGATGAACTGGGTATCAGGCGAGCTTGAAAACAGCCACCGTATCCACCAGCTCGTGGGCCTGGGATCGCAGACTTGCGGCTGCTGCCGCCATCTCTTCCACCAGTGCGGCGTTCTGCTGGGTGGCCTGGTCCATCTGCGTGACGGCCTCGCCCACCTGTGAAACCCCCGCGCTTTGCTCGCTGCTGGCAGCGCTGATCTCTCCCATCAGGTCGGTCACGCGGCGGATGGAGCTCACCACCTCGGTCATCGTGACCCCGGCCTGATCCACCAGCACCGTGCCCTGCTCGACACGCTCCACACTGGCGTTGATCAGGTACTTGATCTCCTTGGCCGCATCGGCACTGCGGCTCGCCAGGGATCGCACCTCGCTGGCCACCACCGCAAAGCCACGCCCCTGCTCGCCGGCACGGGCTGCTTCCACGGCGGCATTGAGCGCCAGGATGTTGGTCTGGAAGGCAATGCCGTCGATCACGCTGATGATGTCGCTGATCTTCTTGGAGCTATCGTTGATGCCCTTCATGGTGTCCACCACCTGGGCCACCACCTCACCACCCTTGACGGCCACGGTCGATGCGCTCTGCGCCAACTGGTTGGCCTGGCGGGCGTTGTCGGCGTTTTGCTTGACGGTGGAGCTGAGTTCCTCCATGGAAGCGGCGGTTTCTTCGAGTGCGCTGGCCTGCTGCTCGGTGCGGGCCGACAGGTCGTTGTTGCCGTGTGCAATCTCCGCGCTGGAAGAGGCCACGCCTTCGGAGCCCGTGCGCACATGCCCCACGATGGCCGAGAGACTGTCGCGCATGCTCCTGATGGCATACAGCAGGCTGGACTGGTCATCGCTCTTGAGCGCAATGTCCACGGTCAGGTCGCCCTGGGCAATGCGGCGGGTGATGTCCACTGCCACATCGGGCTCACCGCCGAGTTGCTGCAGCAGGCCGCGGGTGATGAGCAGGCTGACCGCCAGCAGCACGCCGGCAATCACCAGCGCGCCAATGGAGGCGCTCACCACACGCTTGGCAATGGCCGCATCCACATTGTCGACATACACCCCCGAGCCAATGATCCAGTTCCAATCGCGCAGGGCCTTGACGTAGGTGACCTTCTGCGCGGGCACCTGCTGGCCCGGCTTGGGCCACATGTAGAACACGAACCCCGAGCCGCTTTCCTGGATGACCTTGTTCATCTCCAGCGTGAAGAACTTGCCGGTGGGGTCCTTCAGGCCCGAGACGTCCGTGCCGTCGAGCTTGGGACTGGTGGGGTGCATCACCATCCTGGATTGGAGGTCCTGCAGGAAGAAGTACTCCTGGCCGCTGTAGCGCAGGCCCTTGATGGTGGCGATGGCGCGCTGCTTGCCTTCCTCCTCAGAGAGCTTGCCGCTGGCAACCAGGTCCTGGATCTGGGTCACCACGCCATGCGCCGTTTCCACGGCCTGCTCCAGACCGAGCTTGCGCTCTTCCATGATCATGGTGCGTTCGGAGAGCAGCGATATCGCCACCAGCACCGCAATGCCCAGTACGGCACTGGCGATCAACAGTCCCAGTCGTTTTGCAATCGAGAGTTTCATGGGTTCTTCCTTCTGGCCTGTTCTATTGCCTGCAGTGGTTAGAAGCTCTCCCACTCGTCGCTGTCAGCAGTGCTGGCGACGCTGGGTTTGCTGTGCGCAATCGATGGGCGCGCGGGTTTGGGGATGGCCGCTTTGACGGGGGGCGCTGCACGCAAAGCGGGCGTGCCGATGGCCTTGTTTGCCGCTTTGGGGAGCGCACTCGGTTTTGGCAGGGGGGCAGCGTCCCTGGCATGTGTACCCGACAGTTTGAACACGCTCACCGCGGCCACCAGTTGTTCTGCCTGGGTTTTGAGACTGTCCGCGGCGGCCGCACTCTCCTCGACCAGCGCGGCGTTTTGTTGCGTGGCCTGATCCATCTGCATGATCGCCTCGCCCACCTGCGCCACGCCCTGGCTTTGCTCGGCACTGGCGGCACTGATCTCGCCCATCAGGTCGGTCACGCGCTTGATCGAACTTACCACCTCGGTCATCGTCACGCCGGCCTGGTCTGCCAAAGCGTTGCCCTGTTCGACGCGCTCCACGCTTGCGCCAATCAGGGTCTTGATTTCCTTGGCGGCTTCGGCCGAGCGCCCCGCGAGGCTGCGCACTTCGGATGCCACCACGGCAAAGCCACGCCCCTGCTCGCCAGCGCGCGCAGCTTCCACGGCCGCATTGAGCGCCAGGATGTTGGTCTGGAAGGCAATGCCGTCGATCACTCCAATGATGTCGAAGATCCGCTTGGATGAGTCATTGATATGCCGCATGGTCTCAACCACCTGGCCGACAACCTGGCCGCCTTGCGCCGCGACGCCCGATGCGCTTTGCGCCAGCTGGTTGGCCTGGCGCGCGTTGTCGGCGTTCTGTTTGACGGTGGAGCTCAGTTCCTCCATCGAGGCTGCCGTTTCCTCAAGGGCGCTGGCCTGCTCCTCGGTGCGTCCCGAGAGGTCGTGGTTGCCCTGGGAGATTTGCACGCTTGCCGTGGCCACACTCTCCGAGCCTTGGCGCACATGCGTGACCACCTTTGCGAGGCTGGTCTGCATGGCTGCAAGCGAGCCCAACAGCACCGAAACCTCGTCCTGGCCGGTGCAGGTGATGGGGTGGCTGAGGTCACCTTGTGCGACCGCATCGGAGGCTTCTATGGCCTGATTCAACGAGCGTGCGATGCCGCGGATCAGGGTCATGCCAAACAGTACGGCAAACAGCACCCCGACCACGATTGCACTGATAGCCACCAGTCGTATGTTCTGGTAGCGGGCTACGCTAGCGTCGTACTCCTGCTTGGCTACTTCCAGCTGGAGTTTGATGAGCGCGGCAATACCGTCGCTGACCGGCGCGTAGAGGGCACGGGTGTTGCCCAGCGTCAGGCGTTTCGCCTCGTCCAGATTGTTAGCACGCAGCGCTGCAAGGATGGGGCGCAAACCGTCTTGCGTGAACTTCGCGCGATCCTCATTCAGCTTGCGGGCCAACCGTGTCTCTTCCTCGGTAAGGCCCGTGGCCGTGTAGTCCGCCCACACCTTGTCGATAGCCACAATATTGGCTTCAATCAGGGTTATGTTCTTGGTGACTTCTTCAGGATCAGGGTTGATCAGGCAGCCAGCGATCAGCAGGCGATTGCCCAGATTCAGACGGTTGACGTCCGCAATCTGGCCCACGGACACTGTGCGGTCTTCGTAGACTGTCTTTAAGGCAGCGCTGGACTGACTGATTCCGTACAGGCCAATGACCCCGATGAGTACCAGCAGTGTCGCGAGGGCGCCGATCAGCACCGCCAGTCGTGTGGAGATTTTCAGATTGTTCATGTCGTAGCTTCCTGTGGTGGCTGGTTATTGAAGGGTCTGGGCGACCAGGCCCATGCCGGAGCTGCCCATGAGCTTTTCGATATCCAGCAGGATCAGCATGCGGTTTTCCACCGAGCCGATGGCCAGGATGTGGTCACTGTCAATGGCCGTATGGAATTCAGGCACGGGGTGGAGTTGTTCGGGTGCCAGGGTGATGACGTCGGACACGCTGTCCACCACGATGCCCACCACCCGTTGACCGATGTTGAGCACGATGACGACCGTGAAGCTGTCGTAGGTCGCACGCTCCAGGTTGAACTTCAGGCGCAGATCGACGATGGGAACGATTACGCCGCGCAGGTTGATCACCCCCTTGATGAACGACGGCATGTTGGCCATGCGGGTTGGCGGCTCGTAGGAGCGGATTTCCTGCACACGCAGGATGTCCATGCCGTATTCCTCATTTCCCAGCTTGAAGGCCAGAAATTCCTGGATGTCCTTGACGGCATCCGCGACGGCCTCGACCGTTGGTGCCGTTGGGTGGGTTGTGGCCGGTTGTGCCGGGGATGGGTTCATGCTCGCCGCTCCTTCAATGCATGGAAGTGATGCCTGGCAGCGAGAATATTCGATTAAATCGATGTTGTCAATCGATTCAATCGAATTTACTGTTTTTAGCGAAATTGACGTTTAAACCGGTATTGACAGGTGCGTTCAAGTGCTTCGTTTCAACGGACTGCGTTGCTCCAGTTCCTCCAGATAGCTGTGGACGCCTTCCCCCTCCCGCTCCAGAAACCGCGCCACGGCGTCTGCAAAGGCCGGGTGTGCCAGCCAGTGGGCGCTGGTGGTCTTGACGGGGAGGAGGGCGCGGGCCATCTTGTGCTCGCCCTGGGCGCCGCCCTCGAAGCGCTGGTAGCCGTGTTCTATGCACCACTGCAGGGGCTGGTAGTAGCAGGCCTCAAAGTGCAGGCAGTCCACCCGCTCCAGCGCACCCCAGTAGCGGCCATAGGCTACCCGGGTCACTACATGGGAGTCATTTCGGCCTGCAGCCCTTGCAGAATGTGCGTCAAGCGCTATCAAACTGGTAGCAATCGGGCGACCATTGCGTTCGGCGACGAAGAGCAGCCAATGCTCGGGCATGGTGTCGGCCATGCGTTGGAAGAAGTCGCGGTTCAGGTAGGGCGCATTGCCGTGTTCCAGGTAGGTGCGCTCGTAGCAGCGGTAGAAGAAATCCCAGTCTTCCTGGGCGATGTCGCGGCCCAGTGACCAGCGGAAGGTTACGCCGGCATCGAACACCTTTCGGCGCTCCTGGCGGATCTTCTTGCGCTTTTCCTGGGACAGGGACATCAGGAAGGCGTCAAAGTCGGCGTAGCCGGGGGCAGGGGTTTCGTCGCCGGGCAGCGCAGTACCCGAAGCGACAAGCGTGGGGGCCACATTCTTCCAGTGGAATTGGACCGTGTGGCGCAGCATCAGGCCCGCCTGTTCGCAGGCCGCAGTGTCCTCCCCATCCACAAACAGCAGGTGCAGGGACGACATGCCGTTTTGCTCGCACCAGCGCAGCAACGTCTGCAGCAGGGCGGCGCGCGCCTCGGGCGTGCGGGCCATCAGCCGGGCGCCGGGGACCGGGGTGAAGGGCACGGCGGTCACGGCCTTGGGGTAGTAGGGCAGGTCGTGCTGGGCATACGCGTTGGCCCAGGCCCAGTCGAAGACGTATTCGCCGTAGGAGTGGCTTTTCTCGTAGAGGGCGCAGGCGGCCACCAGTTCTTCGCCTGTGTGCAGGGTGAAGAAGTGGGGCTTCCAGCCGGTCCGGGCGGTGGCGCTGCCGCTGGCGTGCAGGGCGGTCAGGTAGGCATGGCGCATGAAGGGGCTGGGGTTGGTCTGGGTCTGCAGCAGCGCGTCCCATGCGGCCGCATTCACCTCCAGCGGCGAATCCGTCACCCCAATGACATAATCCTCAGCCAAGGCGCACCCCGTGCGCAGGCCAGGGCCCGCAGGGGCCGCGATCAACGAAACATTTCCGGCTCATGACTCTCACTCTGTGCGTGGCGCAACTCAATTTCATCGTGGGTGATCTGGATGGCAATGCCCAAAAAATCATCACCGCTGCCCGGGACGCCTACGACCAGGGCGCGCGGCTGTTGCTGACGCCCGAGCTGTCGATTTGCGGCTATGCCGCAGAAGATCTGTTTTTGCGCCCGGCGTTCATCCATGCCTGCGATGATGCCGTGAAATCCGTTGCCCAGGCTCTGGCCGGGTTAAAGGATATGACCGTGGTGGTGGGCCACCCCACCGGTGGCGACAGCCGTACGCGCTCGGTTGCCGTGCAGAAACGCTTCAACGCCGCCAGCGTGTTGCGCGAGGGCCAGGTGGTTGCCACCTATGCCAAGCGGGAACTCCCCAACTACCAGGTGTTTGATGAGCACCGCTATTTCACGCCGGGTGACGGTGTCTGTGTGTTTGAAGCCGGTGATGCCGGGCAGCGCGTCCGCGTTGGCCTGCTGATCTGTGAGGATGCCTGGTTTGAGGAGCCGGCGCGCCTGGCAAAGGAAGCCGGGGCACAGATGCTGGCCGCCATCAACGCCTCGCCCTTCCATGTCGGCAAGGGCTATGAGCGCGAGGACACGATGCGCGAGCGTGTCCGGGAAACCGGTCTGCCGCTGGTCTACGCGCACCTGGTCGGCGGCCAGGACGAGGTGGTGTTCGAGGGGCACTCGTTTGCGCTCAACGCCGATGGCTCAGTGGCTGGTCGGGCCCCGAGTTTCAAGGAAAATATGTTCACAGCCCTCGTGGAATTTGCGCAGGCAGCTATGAAAATAGTAGCAAGTGTGGAGCCGGTGCGCACGCCCGAGCAGGACCTGTGGGATGCGCTGGTGCTGGGTGTGCGCGATTACGTGGGCAAGAATGGCTTTCCAGGGGCGATCCTGGGGCTGTCCGGCGGCATTGATTCGGCATTGGTGTTGGCGATTGCCGTGGATGCACTGGGCGCCGACAAGGTGCGCGCGGTGATGATGCCGTCTCCCTACACGGCCGACATCAGTTGGCTGGATGCCCGCGAGATGGCAGAGCGCATGGGTGTGCGCTATGACGAGATATCCATCGTGCCGGAGTTCGAGGCGTTCAAGGCGTCTTTGGCCACCGAATTTGCCGGTCGCGCCGAAGACACGACCGAGGAGAACATCCAGGCCCGCATCCGTGGCACGCTGCTGATGGCGCTGTCCAACAAGTTCGGCAGCATCGTGCTCACCACTGGCAACAAGAGCGAGATGGCCACGGGCTACTGCACGTTGTACGGCGACATGGCGGGCGGTTTTGCCGTCATCAAGGACCTGGCCAAGACCACGGTGTTCAAGATGGCGCACTGGCGCAACGCCAACGACCCATATGGGACCGGCGCCAACCCCATTCCCGAGCGCATCATCATCCGCCCGCCCAGCGCCGAACTGCGCCCCGATCAGAAGGACCAGGACAGCCTGCCGCCTTACGAGGTGCTGGACGCCATCATCGACCGCTACATGGAGAACGACCAGAGCATTGCCATGATCGTGGCGGCCGGTTACGCCCAGGCGGATGTGGAGAAGGTCACCCGGCTGATCAAGCTCAACGAGTACAAACGCCGCCAGTCTCCAGTCGGGATTAGGGTGACCCATCGGAGCTTCGGCAAGGATTGGCGTTATCCTATTACCAATCGTTTTAGAGCTTAGGAATCCTATGAAACAAATTACCGCCATCGTCAAACCGTTCAAGTTGGAAGAAGTTCGCGAGGCTCTGGCCGAATGCGGCGTGACCGGTTTGACCGTGACCGAAGTCAAGGGTTTTGGCCGCCAGAAGGGCCATACCGAGTTGTACCGCGGCGCCGAATACGTGGTGGACTTCCTGCCCAAGGTGAAGGTCGAGGTGGTGGTCAAGACCGAAGATGTGGACCGCTGCGTGGATGCCATTGTCAAGGCCGCACGCACCGGCAAGATCGGTGATGGCAAGATCTTTGTGACCAGCGTGGAGCGCGTCGTGCGCATCCGCACGGGTGAGCAGGACGAGTCCGCCGTCTGATCGGAGGAGGGGCCCTCGCAGGCCCGCGTGCTGCTGCTAGGAGTCTGGGCGGCAGAAACAAGGGTTAGCCCGCAATGCGAGTGGAATGTTTTTTGCGTTGAATGGGGCATGAGCACAAGCTACGTCCCCTATTTACCCGATCAGCAATACCTCATGCCTTGCGCCTTGCAGGAGTGGCTGCCCGAAGGACATTTGGCCTACTTCATCAACGACAC
>Ga0208398_100411_pt1 | contig 30510 bp, 23 predicted proteins | sample LakWasMe79_HOW10_2_FD_183905 | JGI IMG/M metagenome (GOLD analysis project Ga0208398, IMG submission 183905) | Freshwater sediment methanotrophic microbial communities from Lake Washington under simulated oxygen tension - Sediment Metagenome... | ecosystem: Environmental > Aquatic > Freshwater >...
GACAACGGGCCGCCGCGGGCGTTGCGCCGCTTGGCATCGGGCAGCGAGCCCGACCTGTGCGGCGCGCCTACTCGGCGGCCCGTTCTCTCGCAAACGCGGCCCATGGGAGTTATGCAGAGGGTCCCTAACGACGGCTTTGGTTTCCCCGGTTACGCGCCCAACACGCCACTGCCCACGCCGGTGCAAATCATCAAGGGTCAGGCACCGTCCAACGTGGGCAAGGTGGTCTTCACACGTGCGCCGTTTGAGGCCTACAAATACTCAGGCGGTGGCTACACCATCATGCAGCTGGCACTGAGCGAGCTGTCAGGCCGCCCCTTTGCACAGGTCATGCAATCGACGGTATTGACCCCCTTGGGCATGGCCCACAGCACCTTCGAGCCACTGCCAACGGCCACCGTCGCGACCAATGCCGCGCTGGCACACGACGAGCACGGCCAGCGCATGGGGCCGCCCTGGCACGTCTACCCGGAGCAGGCCGCTGCCAGCTTGTGGAGTACCCCGAGTGATCTGGCGAAACTCATCATTGAAATCCAGACGGGGCTGCGCGGTCCGACTGGTAAGGTGATCAATCAGCGCACCGCCAGAGACATGATTTCTCCGCCGGGGATTGGTCGCTACGCCATGGGTCTGGCGATTGATCGGCACCAGGACGGCTGGTACTTTTCGCACAATGGCTCGAATTGGGGATATCGGGCGTGGATGAGCGGACATATTCGCAAGGGTTACGGCGTCGTCATCATGAGCAATGGCGACAACGGCCTGGCCCTGATGAATCAAATCGCAGGCCGTGTCGAAGCAGCGTACCGATGGGACTCGCTGGAAGAGCCGATGCCTAACTAGGTGGATGCCCAGCCATTCGCTTCAATCGAGCGAGTCGAAGCCGAGCGCCCTAATGAACCCTCAGCACCTCAAACCGCTGTCGGACTGCAGCGACCTGTATCGACACCTCATCACCCTCGCATTTACCCAGCATGGCCCTGCCCAAGGGGGCTTCGCCGCTGATGACCTGAACGATCTGAGCGCCGCTGCGCAAGGTCATGCTGCCCCCATCCGGGCCGAGAAAGAGCTGCTGCTGCTTGCCGTCGGCATCAACCAGGCAGACCAGCGCGCCGAGCTGTATGCCTTTGCTGGCGTCGTAGGGGAGCGGGCGGAACAAGCGCCAATTGGCCATCGCCTGACGGATGGCTTCGGCGCGACGAGCTTGGCCGGTGGCCAGGTAGGCGGCTTCGAGACCCAAGGTGTCGTACTTGTTTTCGGCGATGTTCTCTTCGTGCGTCGCCGTTTCATGGGCCGCCCGCGCGGCCTGTTCGGTTTGCAGCAGGTCTTCGGCGAGCCGTTCCAGCACCTGCTGCTGCAGCAAGAATTTGTCCATGATGGAAGGTAGGCATCTCGAACGTGCGAGGGTCAACATGCGGGGGGCAGGTCTGGATTATGAGGGGCTCCATCTGCTTGCTACGATGCTGTTGGCTGCCGGCTAACTTCAGCTGTAGGCTGATCTCAGTCACTCGCGGTCGATGGGCTGAACGACCGCGACTACCGGCACTTGTCGTTCGACGATCAACGCTTCAAATGAAGCCCGCGAGATTTCGGCCGTCGCTCTCTGCCCAGAGCGCCACCGCTTCGAGTCCGTTCTACGGGGGGGCAACTATCCAATAGCATGGGTTGCGCGTGTACATTGGTGGGGCTGCATCACTTGCTTGAAATACCGTGGTGGCTAACCAAGAGTACGACGAGCTGATCGCTCGTCATTTCGCTGACATTGAAAGGCAGTCCCGCGAACGGCTGGCCGAAGCGGCTGACCTGATTGCGAAGTTCACGGCACTGGCCGCATCTAAGGGCTTGATTCTCGGCGCGGGGTCGTTCGAGTACATCCAGACCACCGGCATCGTTGCCAAGGCGCCAGGAATCGCAAGGACGCTGTTGGGGCCAATCAGGGCCGAGCGCGACGGACTGCTGCCGTTCAACGAGATCGCGAGCCGACTCCCTCCTAGCCCCCATCACGAAGGGTGCTTTATGGGCCCCGACTTCATGTTGATGGCCCACCCTTGCTACCGGCGCGGAATGCACCCAGTCAACAACTGGGCCCCAAGATTCATAGACTTGTTCTGGCGGTTCGACGGCCCCGGCATCAAAAAGTACATAGCCCTCGACGAAGATCGGGTCCGAATCGACGTCGAAGGGCTGAGCTACTTCGAGGCTGACACCTGGTACGGTGCTCCCTTCGACGAGGACATTCGAAACATCAAACCCGGAATTACCAAGCTGCGCCCGCCCCTGGATCTCGAAGCTCGGCATGTCGCCTTCTTCTTCGCCAATGCGTACTGCCTAGACATCGAGTGGAGCGAGTCGGACGGCATCAAGTCGTTCCAAGCTCTGGAAATGAAGACGGACGAGGTCGAGATCGAAGTCGGGGGACATCGGTACTTTCCCGCCCGCTACCTGCACGCCGAGTTCGACCTCAAAGCCAACTGCTTCAGGCACTTCGACGGCGCTATCCAACTTTTCACAGAAGAAGAGTATTTCCAGCGTCGAGATTCCGACTTCAACATGACGATGAAGAACCCTGCTCACATTAAGGCTGGGTCGAACAAGGTCTTCAAAATCAATGGCCCGCTGAGAACGGAAAGTTGGGTCGAGTTCTGCTGCCACTTTTATGCAGCCAATCCGCTCACCTTCGAATACTTCAGCGGTGAGTATCCGAAGCACGTCACAGACGTCCTAGCAACGATCAGGGACCACGCATCCCGTCTCGCCGGTGGGGCATAGACGCCTGCCGTCATCGTCCGTAATGCTGATGAAGACATTCCGCTTATTGGGCTCGCCATGTCCGCCGACGACTACCTTCGCTCCCTGCTGCTGAAGTACCAGGTCAAGACAGCCGCCGCCCGCGTGGTGGCGGGGCAGCACATCGTGCCCATCCTCCAGCAGTGGGGCGGCCAGCACCTGCTTGACATCCGCCTGTCGGGGTCGACGGCCAAGGGGACGGCCAACGCCGGCGCGAACGACATGGACTTGTTCATTGCGATGCGGTCCACGACGCCGGCGACCCTGAGCGAGATCTACGAGTCGCTGTATACGCTGGCAGCCAACCGCTGGCCGGCGCGCAAGCAGAACGTCTCGGTCGGTATTCAGCTGGCCGGGTACCACTTCGATCTGGTGCCGGGCCGGCTGCAGGACGGCTATCAGAACTGGTTCTCTCTGTGGCGCAACAAGGCCCAGACATGGACGCAGACCAACATTGACCTGCAGGTGCAGGCGGTCGCCAACTCCGGGCGCGCCGAGGAGATCCGCATCCTCAAGCTCTGGCGTACGCTGGCCGGACTCGACTTTCCGAGCTTTGCGCTGGAGTTGGCCACAATCGAGGCGCTGCACGGCCGGCGGGTTGGCGATCTGGCCAACAATGTGAGCACGGCGCTTAGCTGGATCAGCACCAACATCGCCTCAGCCAGGCTGGTGGATCCGGCCAACACGAACAACGTGGTGTCTGATGAACTCACGCCGACGCAGTGCGGCCTGATCGCCGGCGCCGCTGCGAACGCGCGCGCCCAGCTCAACTACAGAAACTTCGTCTGGTGACCCATGTCCATTGATCTTCGACAGCTGTACTTTGAGCGGCAGCGGCAGCTGGCGTCCCAGTTGGGAATGGCGCGCCAGGTCATCACCCACCCAGGCGACAAGGGCGCGGTGTCGGAGAACGAGTGGCTCGAGCTGCTGCACTCGTTCCTCCCTGAGCGGTACCGGGCGGCCAAGGCGACGGTGATCGATAGCACCGGGTCGACAAGCGACTCGATCGACATCGTCGTCTATGACCGCCAGTATTCACCGATGGTGTTCGAGCAGGCGGGATTTCTCTACGTGGCGGCCGAGGCCGTCTATGCTGTGTTCGAGGTCAAGCAGTCGCTCAACGCCGAGCATGTCGACTACGCGGCGAAAAAGGCCGCCTCGGTGCGTCGACTAATGCGGACGAGTGCGCCCGTGGTCGACATCCGGGGCGAGACGCCAAGAAAGGAGCCGATCAAGATTCTGGCCGGCCTGCTGACCACGGACATTGAGTGGTCCGAGAACACGATCGAGGCCCAGCTACGCAAGCACCTGGAGCCGCTGGACGCAGCACACGAGCTCGACCTGCTCTGCGCTGCAGACACCTTCGCCTTCGATGCATTCAGAGACTCGGCCGGGCTGCAACTGGCTGCGTCCACACGAAATGCCGGTCTCGTGTTCTTCCTATTCGGCGTGCTGCAGCGCCTTCAAAGGCTCGGCACGGTCGCGCCCATCGACTTCGGCGCGTACCGAGGCGCGATGTAGGTCTTCATTGCTCCCCTGTTGCAGCGACCGCTTGATGGCGGTTAGCGTGAGTCCGCGCCGAGGCAGCGACAGACCGCCCCCGCTGCATCGCTGCCCATCAGATGACGTTGCGACGCCCCCGCCCTCACGGCCGCTGCCTCGGCGTCACGCGGCTCTCCAGCTCACTCGGCCGGTAGCTCGGCAAGAATCGGCACCCCGGCCCAAAGCGGGCCTCATGAGCCGCGCACTCCACCGCAATGCCCTCGGCACTGGGCTTGGTGCCGGTCTGCGTCCAGCGCAGCAGTGCATTGACCAGGGTCGAGTAGACCGGGTCGCTGAGGTAGCTGTGCTCGGTGTCGTCGGTGAAGGTCTGCACCAAGTGGTCGGCCTGCCCGGCCTGTGCCATGGTGCGGTGGAAGAAGTCGTCCAGCTCCACGAAGGCCACCGGGTCGTGCACGCCATGCACGCTCAGCACGGGCACGCCGATGCGGCCGCTCAGGTTGGCATCCGCGCCGAAGCGGCGCAGCGCCTCGGGGTCGGCGCGGTAGCGCGGCAGGGCCAGCGGCAGACACAGCAAGGCAAGGCGGTGGCGCATGGTGGCAGCTCAGACACGCGAATGCACGAGCGCAGCCCAGCGGCGCCGTGCCGCCGAATCGCTGCGCTGCGTCAAGCTGGTGTAGGCTGGCCACGCTACCCTTGCCGCGCTCGCACCTTCACCATCACCTTGCCCTGAGGCACGCCATGACCCCAACCATCCCCGCCACCCTGATCCCCGGCGACGGCATCGGCCCCGAAATCGTCGACGCCACCCTGGCCGCGCTGGAAGCGCTCAAGGCGCCGTTCGAGTGGGACCGCCAGGTCGCAGGACTGGGCGGCGTGCAAGCCCATGGCGACCCGCTGCCCAAGGCCACGCTGGACAGCATCCGCCGCACCAAGCTGGCGCTCAAGGGTCCGCTGGAAACGCCCTCGGGCGGCGGCTATCGTTCGTCGAACGTGCGCCTGCGCGAGGAGTTCCAGCTCTACGCCAATGTGCGCCCGGCGCGCACCATCATCCCGGGCGGCCGCTTCGACAACATCGACCTGCTGGTGGTGCGCGAGAACCTCGAGGGCCTCTACATCGGCCACGAGCATTACGTGCCGATCGGCGACGACCCGCATGCCGTGGCCATGGCCACCGGCGTCAACACCCGCCAGGGCAGCCGCCGCCTCTTGGAATACGCCTTCGAGCTGGCCATCGCCAGCGGCCGCAAGAAGGTCACCATCGTGCACAAGGCCAACATCATGAAGGCCCTCACCGGCCTGTTCCTGGAGACCGGCCAGCAGCTGTGGGAGGCCAAGTACAAGGACCGCATCGCGCTGGAAACGGTGATCGTCGATGCCTGCGCGATGAAGCTGGTGCTCAACCCCTGGCAGTTCGACGTGCTGGTGACCACCAATCTGTTCGGCGACATCCTCTCCGACCTGGTGGCCGGCCTGGTGGGCGGCCTCGGCATGGCGCCGGGCGCGAACATCGGCGCCGACGCGGCCATCTTCGAGGCCGTGCATGGCTCGGCGCCCGACATCGCCGGCAAGGGCATCGCCAACCCCACCGCCCTGCTGCTGGCCGCCGCCATGATGCTGGACCATTGCAGGCTCGGCGAGCTGGCCACGCGGCTGCGCCAGGCGATCGACGCCACACTCAACATCGACAAGGTACGCACCGGCGATCTGGGCGGCACGGCCGGCACCGCCGCCTACACCCAGGCGCTGGTGAGCCGCATCAAGAACGGCGGCTGAGCCCGCCATGGCCCTGCACACCTGGCTGCTCTACCTCGTCGCCGCGCTGGGCCTCTCGCTCACGCCCGGCCCCAACAGCCTGCTGGTGCTGACGCATGGCGCCCTGCACGGCCATCGCAAGACGCTCTACACCGTGGCCGGCGGTGCGCTGGGCTTTCTGGCGCTGATCGCGCTCTCGATGCTGGGCATCGGCGCGCTGCTGCAGACCTCGGCGCAGGCGCTCGGCCTGCTCAAGCTGATCGGCGGCGCCTACCTGGTGTGGCTGGGCGTGCAGCTGTGGCGTGCCCCGGCCATCCAGCTCGGCGCGGCCGCGGCGGGCAGCGATGCGCGTGCCAGCGCCCTGCTGCGCCAGGGCCTGCTGACGGCCATCTCCAACCCCAAGGCCCTGCTGTTCTACGGCGCCTTCCTGCCCCAGTTCATCGACCCGGCGCGCGATCTGCTGAGCCAGTTCATCGTCATGGCGCTGGTGTTCGTGGCGGTGGAATGCCTGGTCGAGTACCTGCTGGCCCTGCTGGCGCACCGCATCCGCCCGGCGCTGCAGCGCCTGGGCAAGCGCTTCAACCGCGCCTGCGGCGGCATGTTCGTGGCGATGGGGCTGGCGCTGCCGATGACGCGCTAAGCGCTATGTACGACAGCGCACCGAACCGCTTCACGCACACAGGCTATGCTCGCCGGGTAATAGCTGCCTCGGCTTGGGATGCATATGCGACGACGTAAACCGCAGGAAGAACTGGCGCTCACTCCCGTGCGGGTGCGCGCGGGCCTGGCCCAGGGCCGCTTGGACGCCTTGCGCGCCGCCCTGCCGGGCGCGGCCGCCTTTCTGAAACGCCGCCGCGCCGACCTGCTCAAACCCGACGAGATCGCCGACTACGTGGCGCTGGACTGGCTCAGCTGGGAGGGCGGCGGACTCAAGCTCACCGCCACCGGAGAGAACATCTGCGCCCAGAGCCAGCGCGCCTGCAGCGCCGCCGCCTAGGCGCCGATCACGCCGGGCTCACGGCCCGGCTCGCCTGACCAGCTCCGCCAGCAGCTTGAGCTGGCTCTGCTGCAGCTCCAGCAACTCACCCCACTGCCGCTCGCGCAGCAGGTCGAGCTTGTCGTGCAACAGCATGATCTCCAGCTCGGCCTTCAGGTTCACCTCGTAGTCGTGACCCGCGGTGGCGCGGTCCTTCTGGGCCTGGCGATTCTGCGACATCAGGATCACCGGCGCCTGGATCGCCGCCAGCATCGACAGGAACAGGTTCAAGAGGATGTAGGGATAGGGGTCGAAGGTGTGGCCGCGCGTCAGCAGCAGCGCGGCATTCAGCAGCACCCACAGCAACATGGTGGAGCCGAACAAGGCCACAAATGTCCATGAGCCACCAAAGGCTGCCACCGCATCGGCGGCACGCTGGCCGCGGTCCGGCGGCAACTCCTCAAAGGCCTTGGCCGGGTCGTGCGCGATCAGCTTGCGCTGCGCCAGGTGGCGCGCCACCTTCTGGGTGCGCGCATCCAGGCCCTCATAGGGCTGGCCCAGATAGCGGGTGGCGATCTCTTCGGGTTTTCTTGCGTGCATGCTGGGCCTCCGGTTTCATGCTGGCGCCCGGGCGAGCAGGCGTCGGTGTGCCAGCGAACCGATGCCGCCAGCCGGCCCGCGGCCGGGGCGAGTCGCCCGCCAGCGCGGCCGCCTGCGTCGAGAATCCGGGCTAGCACACCAGCCTATCACCAGCATGAACCAGCCCGCCACGCTCAGCAGCAGCACCCGACCGGAGGCGCTTGCCACCGCAGCCGTCGCCCGCAACTGCGGCCTGGATGCACTCAAGGCCGCACTCACCCTGCTGGTGGTGCTGCATCATTGCGCCATCACCTACGGCGGCTCGGGCGGCTGGTTCTATCGCGAGCTGCCCAGCAACGGATCGCCCTCGTCGCTGCTGTTGACGCTGTTCTGCGCCACCAACCAGGCCTACTTCATGGGCCTGTTCTTCCTGCTGGCGGGCTACCACACGCCGGCCAGCATCGCGCGCAGGGGCGTCGCTAACTACCTGGGTGAGCGCGCGCTGCGGCTGGGCCTGCCGCTGCTGTTGTTCGGCTTCGTGCTCGGGCCGATGACGGTGGCACTGGAGCGCGCCAGCTCGCCGCAAGGCTTTGTGGCCGGCTGGGCGCAATTGATGTCCGAAGGCGTCTTCATCAACGGCCCGCTCTGGTTTGCGCAGGCGCTGCTGATGCTGGCCCCGCTGGCGGTGCTGGCCGGGCGGCTGCTGCCTGCGCCTCGGCGGGCAGCGCAGCGGGCCTTTCCGACCAATGCCACGCTGCTGCTGGCCGCGCTGGCCACCGGCCTGGCGGCGCTGGCGCTGCGCCAGCTCTGGCCGGTGGGGGTGAACGTCTGGGGCCTGCAGCTGGGCTACTTCGCCTCCTACCTGCTGCTGTTTGCGGCCGGCTGCTGGGCCGCCCAGGGCCGCCTGCTGGAGCGCGTCCCCGCGCCGCAGCAGCGCCGCTGGGGTCTGCTGTCCCTGCTCGCGCTGCCGGTGCTGCCGGTGGCGCTGCTGCTGGCCAAGGGCGCGGGCTCATTCGCCGGCGGCTGGAACGCCGTGGCGGCGCTCTACGCGTTCTGGGAGCCGCTGCTGGCCTGGGGCGTGATCCTGAGCCTGCTGCGCTGGTTCCAGCAGCGCTTCGCGCGGCTTTCCACCCTTGGTCAGAAACTGGTCCGGCGCGCATACACCATCTTCATCATCCACCCGCCGGTGCTGGTGGGTGTGGCCCTGGCCTGGGCCAACGTGCCCGCACCGGCCCTGCTCAAATTTACCCTCACCGGGCTGCTCAGCTGCTGGCTGTGCTACCTGATCGCCGGCGCGCTGCTGCGGCTGCCGGGGGCGCAACGCGTGCTCTGAACCGGCGCGCCCGAGGCATAAGATGGCGACCATCAGCAAGGAGCGCCACATGCAAGCACGACAAGCAAGTTTTTTCCGGATCAGAAGCTGGCTTGCCCTGCTGCTGACGTTTTTCTTCGCCAGCCTGTTGACGCCCGCGCTGGCACAGGGCCGTCATGGCGATGACGGCGAATACCAGATCCTGCAGGCACGCTATGGCACCGCCAGCCAGAACGTCGACATCACGCAGCGCCTGCGCGAGCTGGCACGCGCGGACCGCGAGTTCCGCGTCTCCAACGACACCTTGGGCGTCGACCCCCATCCCTACCAGAAGAAGACGCTGCGCATCTACGCACGCGGCCGCGACGGCCAGACCCGCACCTTCGAATACCAGGAAAACCAGCGCGTCGATGGCGCGATGTTCACCGGCTGGGGCGGCGGCCAATGGGGACAGGGGCGCTGGAACGGCGGCTGGGAGGGCGAGCACCGGCCGGGTCGCCCCAGCGCCGACAACGACGCGGGCGAGTACCTGATCCTGGAGGCGCGCTACGGCACCGCGCAGCGCAATGCCGACGTGACCCAGCGCCTCAAGCAGCTGGCGCGCCAGGACCGCGGTTTCGAGGTCAGCAACGACACCCTGGGCGTGGACCCCCACCCCTACCAGAAGAAGACCCTGCGCATCTACGCACGCGGCCGCGACGGCCAGACCCGCACCTTCGAATACCAGGAAGAGCAGCGCGTGGACGGCGCCCAGTTCATCGGCTGGGGCGGTGGCGATTGGGGCCGGGGCGGCTGGGGCGGTGGCTGGGGCGATCAGCCCGGCAATGCCGTCAACCAGGGCGGCCCACTCACCATCATCAGCGCGCGCTACGGCGCCGACGGCCGCACGCGCGATGTGACGCAACGCCTGCGCGCGATGGTGCGCAACGGCCGGCTGGATGTCACCGCCGACAACCAGCTCGCCGGCGGCGACCCCGCGCCCTATGTCGGCAAGACCCTGTGGGTGAGCTACCGCGTCGGCCGCGGGCCCGAGCTGGAGGTGGCGGTGGAAGAGCGCGGCCGGCTGAGCCTGCCCTGAGCCGCTGCCGGGACGAGGCCGCGCAGCCGCCTCAGTCCCGCTCGCGAGCGCGGCGCCCGCCGCCGCGCTCTTCGGGCTCGACGCCCGGATCCCGGTGGCATTCGACACAGTTCTCGAAGTCGCGGATGCCCTCCTCCTCATGCTCGGCGCGCACCTTGGCCTCGCTGTGCTCGTGGCAGCCATAGCAGCTGTAGCGGCTGTAGTCATGGCCCAGGTGGCAGGTGACGCAGGCGCTGTCGTGATCGCGGTCGAGCACGAACAGCTTGGCATGCTCGAAGCTGGCCGGCTTCCAGCGCTCCTGGCCATGGCATTGCTTGCAGTTGCCGGCCTCGATATTGCGATGCAGCGCATCGCCGGGCGCGCGGTGGCAGGCCTTGCAATCGGCGCTCGCCGCGGCGCGCAGCAGTGCGTGCGAGAAGGGCTTGCGGCTGCGCTGGCCCGGCGCGCTGCCCCGGTGGTCGCTGTGGCAGGCCATGCAGTCCTCTTCGATAAGCTGCTGGTGAAAGCTCGTCGCCGTCTTATTCTTCGCGCGCACGGGCAGGGGCTGACCCTTGCTGCTGCGCAGACCGATGTCGGCCAGCTGGTGGCAGCTCTCGCAGCGCGCCGCCGACGCACCGCGCCAGGGCGCATGGCAGGCGAAGCAGTCGGTGCTCAGCTCGGCATGCGCCGTCATCAGGGCACCCGGCGCCACCATCAGATGCGGATACGCAAAGGCCAGCGCCACCAGCGCCGCCAGGTTCAGCGCGATCAGCCAGCGCAACCAGGGCCGCTTTCTTTCCTTCATCGCCAGCCCCAGAAAAGGAACACGGCCAGGATATGGGCCAGGGCCAGGCCGCCGAAGGCCAGCGTGATCGGGAAGTGCACCACGCGCCATTGCTTGACGGCATCGAAGGTGAGGCTGTCCCAGTAGGTGCGTTCCTCCAGTTCCTCGGCCGACCAGCCCTGGTCGCGCATGCGCTGGCGCGCTTCTTCCAGGCGCCGGCGCGAGCGGTCGAGCAGGAACTTGCCGAGCAGCCCGCTCGCCACATTCACCAGCATCGCCGCCACCGCCAGCCAGGCCAGGATGGCATTGAAGTGGATGCCGGCATGCACCAGCACCAGCAGGGCGCCGAGCCAGGCCATCAGCTCATGGCGGCGCAGCCATTGCGTGGGGTGCCCGCTGCCGATGAGCTTGCGCTTGCGCAGCGAATAGCCGAACGAGGCCAGGATCAGCAGCGTGCCGGGAATGCCCAGATAGCGGCCCAGCCAATAGATGTTGAACAGATGCAGCGCCGCATCCAGCAGCAGGGTCGTCAGCACCAACAGGCCCAGATAGAGCACGAAGGGCAGCAGCTCGCGGCGCAGCAGGCGGGCTTGGATGGGCATCAGGCCTCCAGCACCAGGTCGGTAGCGGGCTGGGCCACGCAGAGCAGGCAATGCCCGGGTGCGGGGTCGTGGTCGGGGCGGTGCGGATAATGCACGCTGCCCTCCAGCAGGCGCGTCTCGCAGCTGCCGCAGCCGCCCGAGCGGCAACCCGAATCGACGGCAATGCCATGCGCCTCGGCAAAGTCCAGCAGGTTGGCGGCGCTGCCATCCCAGGACAGGCTGCGGCCGGAGCGCTGGAAGCGCAGCTGGACACCGAGGCTGGGCGCCGTGGCCGCAGCAGATGCGCCGGCCGACGCCGGGCGCGGCACCGACGCCGGGCCGAAGGCCTCATAGTGGATGTCCGGCTCCGGCACCCCCCAGGCCGCCAGCGCCGGCACCAGGCTCGCCATCAGCGCCGGCGGGCCACAGAGGAAGAAGCGGTGGCGCCCATGGGGCAGCGTGCGCCGCAGCAGCTCGATATCCACATGGCCGGCATGCTGGTAGTCCGTGCCCAGGCGGTCGCCCGCGGCCGGCCGGCTGTAGGCCACGGTGAGCGTGAGCTGGGGGTGGGCGGCGGCCAGCTGCTCCAGCTGCGCCTTGAAGGCATGCTCGCCGCCATGGCGCAGCCCGTAAAAGAGGTGCAGGCGGCGCTGCGCCTGATGCGCGAGGCACCAGCGCAACATGCTCAGCATGGGCGTGATGCCGATGCCGCCTGCCACCAGCACCGCCGGCTCCCGGCCATCCGCATCGATATGGAAATGGCCCGCGGGCGCCCTCAGCTGCAGCACCTGGCCGGGCTGCACCTGCTCGTGAAAGTAGCGCGACACCAGGCCGTCCGGCTGCCGCTTGATGGTGACGCGGTAATGCGCCGGGTCGGGGGCATCCGACAGCGAGTAACAGCGCGTCACCGTGAGCTCAGCGCCGGGCGCAGCGGGGTCCGGCAGGGGCAATGCAAAGGTGAGGAACTGGCCGGGTTTGAACGCCGGCAGCGGCTGCGCATCGAGCGGCACCAGATAGAAGGAACACTGGCTGCGCGCGGCATCCTCGTAGGCGCGCGCCTGCACACGGAAGGCCCGCAGCCCTTGCCAAGCACCGGTCGGCGTTGCCGGCATGGCGGGAAGCGGCGCGGCGGCCGGCCGGGCGCGCCGGCGCCCGAGTGCCAAGGCCGCTCCCAGCGCCAGCTGCAGCAGCAGCGCGCTCACGATCCAGGCCAGCAGTTGTGAGGCGGTCATGGCTTGAGAAATTCATCTTGCGCCGGAAATCTTCACCGGCCCACACGCCGGCCCGACTGACATGCCTCAAGCTACCTGCAGGGCCACCGCTCAGCGCGCCTGCGGCGGCCGGTATTGCGCGGCCCAGGCGCTGAAATCAGCTGCCGGCATCGGCCTGGCGATGAAGTAGCCCTGCGCGATATCGCAGCCCCAGGCGGCCAGCAGATCCCAGGCCTCCTGGGTCTCGATGCCCTCGGCCACGATGCGGTGCCCGAGGTCGTGCACCAGGTCGATGGTGGACTTCACAATCACCGCGGCATCCTTGTCGCTGCCCAGCGAACGCACGAAGGACTGGTCGATCTTGATGTAGTCGACCGGCAGCTTCTGCAGATAGCTCAGCGAGGAATAGCCGGTGCCGAAGTCGTCGACATAGAGCGCGATGCCCTGCTCGCGCAGACCATGCAGCACGCGCAGCGCATGCTCGGCATCCTCCATCACGGTGCTCTCGGTGATCTCGATCTCCAGCATGCCGGCCGGACATTCGCAGGCGCCGCGCAACTGCTCCAGCAGATCCTCGTCGCGCAGATTGCGCGCCGACAGATTGACGGCCACCGGCATGCCGGCCGCCGCGCCGCTTGCTTCGCGCAGCCAGTGCGTCACCGCCCGCAACACCCACTCGGTGAGCGGCTTGATCAGGCCAGTGTCCTCGGCCAGGCCGATGAACTCGCCCGGTGGCACCAGGCCGCGCTCGGCATGCTGCCAGCGCAGCAGCGCCTCGGCGCCGCAGACCCGGCCGCTGCGCATCTCGACCTTGGGCTGCAGATAGAGCCTGAGTTCGTCGCCCGCGATCGCCTGCTTGAGCTCGATCGCCAGCCTGAGGCGTCCGGGGCGGTCCAGCTGCTGGCCCGGGTCGAAGAAGACATGGCGGCGCCCCTGCCTGCGCGCCTCCTGCACCGCGATGTCCATGTGGCGGAATAGATCGTGCGGGGTCGCGCCATGCTCGGGAAACAGCACGATGCCGATCTTGGCGCTCAGGTCCAGTGGAATGCCCTCCACCAGGCAGGGTGCGGCCAATGCCGCCTCCACCTGGGCCACCAGCCGGCTCGCCTCCGCGCGGCCGGCCTCCGGCAACAGCAGCGCGAACTCGTCGCCGCGCAGACGCGCGACGGTGGCCTGCGCGGGCACGGCCTGGCGCAGGCGCGCGCCAAACTCCTGCAGCATGCGGTCGCCATGGCCGAAGCCCAGCGCATCGTTGACCTCGCCCAGGCGGTCGATGTCGGTCTGCAGGATGGCAAGGCCATGGCCGCTGTGTTCGCCATGGTGCATCGCCGCCACCAGCATGTCGCTGAACTGGGCCACGTTGGGCAGGCCGGTGAGCGCGTCATAGCGTGTCAGCTGCTGCATGGCGGCCTGGATGCGCGCCTGCTCGGCGCGCGCGCGCAGGGTCGCGATGCCATAGGCCAGGTCGTCCGCCGATTCGCCCAGCAGCTTGATCTCGTCGGCATCAAAGGCGTTGGCCTCGGTGTGGTAGATCGCCAGCGCCCCTATCACCATGCCGTCCACGCGCAGCGGGCAGGCCAGCGCCGATATCTGGCCTTGCAGGTGCTCGAGCAAGGGCAGGTAGGCCGGGTGATTGCGCATATCGCGCACCAGGGCGGATTGGCCGCTGAGCAGGGTCTGCGACACCGCGCCCGGCCCATGGACATCGTCGCCCCAACTGGCTTGCAGGGCACGCAGCGCGGCCAGCCCGCCCGGATAGCCGCATGCGGCACGCGGCGCCAGGCTAGCCTGTGCAGCGTCGACGCGGTACCAGACCACCGCCATGCCATAGCCCCCGGCCGCCACGATGGCCGCGCACATGCTGTCGAGCAGCTCCTGCTCGTCCTGCGCCCGCAGCATGGTGCGGTTGCCGGCGCTGAGGGTGCGCAGCGCGCGGCTGACATGCTCCAGCTCCTCGACCCGCAGCGCCAGCTCGCTGTTGAGGCCCTGAATATGGCCCTCGGCGCGTTTGCGCTCGGTGATGTCGGTGCCCAGCACGTAATAGCCCGCCACCCGGCCGTCTTCCTCGCGCTTGGGTACATAGCTGATGACCTGCCAGACCTCGGGAAACGGCTGCCAGTCGTAGCTCAGCGCCTCGCCGGCCAGCGCCTGCGCGATGCGCGGTGCGGCAAGGGCATAGCGTGCCTCGCCCAGCACCTCGCGCACGCTCAGCCCGGTGATGTCGTCGCGCCCGGGCGCGAAGCGCTCCAGGTATTGCCGGTTCACATAGACATAGCGTTGCGCGGCATCGACGTAAGCAATCATGGCCGGCACATTGCCGATCACGCTGCGCAGATGCTCCTTGCTCTCGGCCAGCAGCGCGGTGCGCTCCTGCACGCGCTGGTCCAGCAGCTCGTTCTGCGCGTGTATGCGCTGGCGTGCCCGTTCGGCCACACGCCATTGCTGCCGCATCAGCCAGAACACCCAGCTCAGCAGCGCGCCCAGCAGCAGCGTCATCGCAGCGCCGGCCAGCAAGAGCTCGCGATGGGTCTTGCGCTCGTTCAACTCGCTCTTGGCCAGCGCCTTGGTCTGCTCATCTTCCATCTGCGTGAGCAGCTCGTAGACCTGCTGGCGCGTGGCTGCCAGCGGCAGGCGCGCCACATAGGCGGTGGCCGCAGCCTCGCCCTCGGTCTTGCGCAATCTTTCGATCTCGCGCGACATTGCCAAGCGCTGGTCCAGCACGCCGCGCAGCTGTTGCCAGAGCGCCAGCTGCGGTGCATCGCTGGCACTCAGCTCGCGCAGCCGCTGCATATGCTGCTCGCGCCGAGCAATCGAGGCATCTCGTTCGGCGATGCGTGCCGGGTCGCCGGAGATGCGAAAGGCCTGCGTCGCCAATTCGATCTGCAGGGTGCGCGCGCGCACCCTGGCCATGCTGCTGATCAGCTCGTGGCTGCGCGCCATGCGCTGCGCCGCATCGCTGTCGTCGTCCACCAATTGCCAAGTACTGGCCAGCAGCGTGGCCGTGACCAGCACGGCGCTGCCAAAGGCCAGCAAGGCCTTGGCTTCGAACGACGCTCCCACCTTCATCTGGGCCCTTCACCAAGCAACCGCCCGGATGCCTGAGAAGGCACCCGCAGCCCTCCCTGGGCCGGTGAGCTTGGTGTTGCAAGCCTAGCGCATCGGCGCCCTGGCCGCATGATGTGAATCAAGCTTTGCCAAGCCGTTCCCGCGCCAGCGCCTCGAACCATGCCAGGCATTGCGCATTCGCCATCGCATCGCGCTTGAACACCGTGTCGGCCGCGGCACCCAGCAGCAGCTTCTTCACCGGCAGCTCCATCTTCTTGCCCGAGAGCGTGCGCGGGATCGCGCTGACCTGGAAGATCTCGTTGGGCACATGGCGGGCCGAGAGCGCCTCGCGTATCACCTGGCGCAGGCGCTGCTGCAGCGCGGTGTCCAGCGTGAGGCCCTCGCGCAGCACCACGAACAAGGGCATATAGCTCTCGCGCCCCAGGTACTCCAGGTCCACCACCAGGCTGTCCAGCACCTCGGGCAAGGCCTCCACCGCGCGGTAGAGCTCGGCCGTGCCCATGCGTATGCCATAACGGTTGATGGTGGCATCGCTGCGGCCATAGATGATGGCGCCGCCCTCGGGGGTGATGCGCAGCCAGTCGCCATGGCGCCAGATGCCCTCGCCGTTCGGCCCACGGTACATCTCGAAATAGCTCTCGCGCAGGCGCTGGCCCTGCGGGTCACCCCAGAAATAGAGCGGCATCGAGGGCATCGGCCGGGTGCACACGAGTTCGCCCACCTCGTCCAGCAAGACCTGACCCCGGCCCTGGGCATCGGGCTCGCCGTAGGCTTCGACTGCCGCGCCCAGGCAGCGGCACTGCATCTGGCCACGCCGCACCGGCGCGCCCGGCAGGCCACCCAGGAAGGCGCCGGCGAAATCGGTGCCGCCGGCGATGCAGCTGATCCAGATCGGCGCGCCATCCACCGCCGGCAGCTGCTGCCAGATCCAGTCATAGCATTCGTCCGCCAGCGGGCTGCCGGTGGAGCCCACGCCGCGCAGCGCGCGCAAATCGCCCTGCTGCTGAGGCCGCACATCGGCCTTCAGGCAGCTGGCATAGAAGGCCGCGCCGGCGCCGACGAAGCTGGCGCGCGTGAGCGCGGCAAAGCGCCACAGCGTGCCCCAGTCGGGCGCCTCGCGCGGGCCGCCGGGGCTGCCGTCGAACAGGCAGATGCTGGCGCCGGCCAGCAGCGCGTTGACCTGGCAGTTCCACATGATCCAGCCGGTCGAGCTGTACCAATGGAAGCGGTCCTCGGGCCGCAGATCGCCATGCAGCACCTGCAGCTTGAGCGCCTCCAGCACGATGCCGCCATGGCCGTGCACGATCGGCTTGGGCAGGCCGGTGGTGCCGCTGGAATAGACGATCCACAGCGGATGCTCGAAGGGCAGGGGCAGCGGGTCCAGATGCTCCTCACCGCTGGCCAGGCAGTCGAAGCGGTAGGCCGGGCGCAGCGGTGCGGCCAGGCGCTGCTCGTCCACACCGGCGTCCAGCCAGGGCAGCAGCAGCACATGCTCGACGCTGGGCAGCTCGCACAGCACCTCGGCCAGCGTGCCCATGCGGTCCACCGCCTGGCCGGCATAGCTATAGCCATCCACCGCGATCAGCACCTTGGGCTCGATCTGGCGGAAGCGGTCCAGCACCGCCACCGGGCCCATATCGGGCGAGCACACCGACCAGATCGCGCCCAGGCTGGCGCAGGCCAGGAAGGCCACCACCGTGTGCGGGATATTGGGCAGATAGGCCACCACCCGGTCGCCGCGTTGCACGCCCAGGCGCTGCAGCGAGGCCGCCAGCGCACCCACCTGGGCGCGCAGTTCGGGCCAGCTCAGCTCCCCTCGCTCGCCGCGCGCCAGCATCGCCTCGGTGGCCCACAGGATCGCCGGGCGACCGGCCGCGGCGGCGGCATCGGCATGGCGCAGCACCTGGGCCGCGTGGTTGAGGGTGGCACCGGCGAACCAGCGCGCGCCGGGCATGCGGTCTTCGCTGAGCGCATCGCCGAAGGGCGTGTCCGAGTGCAGCTCGAAGAAGTCCCACAGACTCAGCCAGAAGGCATCGAGCTCGCTGATCGACCAGCGCCACAGCGCCTCGTAGTCCTTGTCAAAACTCAGGCCCTGGGTACGGGCCAGGAAGTCGCGGTAGCGATCGAGTTCATGCGGGGCTGCCATGCGGCATGATGGCGGTGCGGCCCGCGCCGCGGCTATCGCGCAGGCGACACCAGGTCCACGTAACGCCACCAGTCGCGCCCCAGCGGATGGCGCATGAAGCCCTGCACGCCGGGCTGGCAGAGGTCTACGCGCAGGCCATGGCTGTGCACCTGGTAGGGCATATAGGCGAGCAGCAGGCGGTTGGCCTCGCGCATCAGCGCCAGGCGCTCGGGCCCGTCGGGCATCACATGCTGGCGCTCGTAGAGGCGGTCGAAGGCCGGCAGCTTGAAGCGCGCATCGTTGGACTGGCCGGCATTGGGCCCGTAGCCCATGCCCAGAAAGAAGTCGCCATCGGGCGCGCCTATGCTCCAGCTATAACCCCAGATCTGCAGCTGGCCGGCCAGCGATTTCTTGATCAGTTCGCCGAACGGCGCCTGCTCGAACTCGATGCGCAGGCCTACCGCGTCCATGCGCTTCTTCCACAGCTCGTTGAGCTGGCGCTGGCGCGCATCGGGGCTGCCGGCGCGCCTGAGCGTGAGCCGGCTGCCGTCGGGATGGCTGCGGTAGCCCTCGGCATCGCGCCGGTCGTAGCCGTAGAGGTCGAGCAGGGCCTGCGCGCGCGCCGGGTCGCTGCGGCTGGCCTCGCTGCGCAAGCCGGGCTCGTAGCCATACACCGCCGGCGGCAGCATCGACTGCGCCAGCACGCCCTGGCCCTTGAAGACCAGGCGCAGCTCGGCCTCGTTGTCATAGGCCAGCACGATGGCGCGGCGCAGCGCCACGCGCGCCGGCTGCAGGCCGCCGATCTGCGCGTCGTCGAGATTGAAGTAGCTGAACTTGACGTCGCTGCCCGAGCTGGCGAAGGCCTGCACGCCGCGCTTGTGCAGGGCCGGCGCGAGGCGGCCGCGCGGCATCGCGTGCGGCGCCATCTCGGTGGGCAGCTCCAGCAGATCCAGCTCGCCGCCGGCAAAGGCCAGCCAGCGCGGCTGGCTCTCGGTGATGATGGCGATCTGCACCTCGTCCAAGAGCGGCAGGCGCCGGCCGCGCAGCTGGCGCGCGATCGCCTCGGCCTGGGCATCGCCGGGCGCGGGCTCGGCCTCGAAGACCTGTTCGCGAAAGCCGGGGTTCTTCTCCAGCACGATTTGCGAACCGCGCCGCCAGGACTTGAGCCTGAAGGGCCCGGTGCCCACCGGGTGCGCCATCACCTCGCCGCCGTTGGCCTTTTCCACCACCTCGCGCGCCAGCGCGGCGGCATAGTTGTTGGAGGCCAGCACATGCACGAAGCGCGGGTCGGGCGCGGCCAGGCGGATCTCGAAGCGGTAGCGGTCCAGCACGCGCAGCCCGGCCACCGGGCGCTCGTAGTCGAAGGGCTTCTTGCTGCGCAGGGCCTCGGCGCGCAACTCCGACAGGCCCAGCAGCTTGGCGGTCTCGTAGACGTAGAGATGCTCGGAGTTGATGCGCGGGTCGTAGTAGCGCTTGATCGAGTAGACGTAGTCGGCCGCCACCAGCTCGCGTGGCTGGCCGCCGAAGGCCGGGTCGTCGGCAAAGAAGATGCCCGGCCGCAGCGTGACGACGAAGCGTTTGAAGTCCTCCGAGACCTCGGGCAGGGCCGCGGCGGTGAGTGGCACCAGCTTGGCCGGGCGCGCCAGGTAGTCGTAGGCCAGCGGCGCCTCGAAGATGTGCGCATTGACCTGCACCGAGGTCTGGTCGGAGACCTGGGCCGGATCGAAGCCGACCTCGGCCGACGGCAGCGCGGTGCGCAGGATCTTCTTTCCGCTACCGCCCTCGGCACGGCAGGCGAGCGGCGCCAGCACGGCGCCCTGCAGCAGGCGGCGGCGTTTCACGGTGCGGGCCGCCCGGCTACGTCGATGTCCACATAGGACCAGAAGCTGGTGCCAAAGGCCGGCCGCCGGAAACCATGCACCCAGGGCTGGGTAAGGTCGTTGACGATGCGGTGCACACGGTACTTCTGCGGCATATAGGCCAGGGTCAGGCGCTGCAGCTCGCGCAGCTGGGCCAGGCGCTCGGGGCCGTCGGGCAGGCGCCGCATCGCGTCGTAGGCGGCATCGAAAGCGGCGTTGCGGAAGCGGCCCAGGTTCTGGCCGCCGGCCGCCGGGCCGTAGAGCAGCTCGAAGCCCAGCTGCGAGTCCGGCGTGGAGGCCGAATAGCCGAGCTGCCAGACCATCAGCTGGCCGGCCCTGGAGGCCTTGAGCTGCTCGGGCCAGAGCGCCGATTTCACCTTGATACGGATGCCGATGCGCGCCATGTCCTTCTGCCACAGCTCCTCGAAGGGGCGCGAGCGGCTGTCGGGCGAGGAGGCGTATTCGATCAGCAGCGGCGTGCCGTCGGGCTGCTCGCGCCAGCCATCGCCGTCGCGGTCCAGATAGCCATAGATGTCCAGCAGGGCCATCGCGCGCGCCGGGTCGAAATCGCTGTTCTCGCTCTTGAAGTCGGCGTCGTAGCCCCAGGTCAGCGGCGCCACCACCGACTGCGCCGGCACCGCCTGGCCGCGCCGCACCTGGCGGATCTCGCGCCCCACATCGGTGGCCAGGCCGATGGCGCGGCGCAGCGCCACCTTGGCGGGCGCATAGCCGCCCACCACCGGGTCTTCCATATTGAAGTAGTACAGGGTGCGGTCGGGGCTGGCCATGCTGTGCACCCTGATGCCCTGCTTGGCCAGATGGGGCGCGACGCGGCCATGCGGGATGGCGATGTCGGCGTACTCCTCCGGCAGCAGGAACAGCAGGTCGAACTCGCGGCGCAGAAAGCTCAGCCAGCGCGGCTGGCCTTCCTCGATGATGGCCACCTCCACGGCATCCAGCATCGGCAGGCGCCGGCCCTTGAAGCGCGCCAGCTGGGCCTGGCCCTCGGCATCGTCGGCATTCGGCTCGGCGTCGTAGTACTGCTCGCGGAAGTTGGGGTTGCGCTCGAACACCATGCGCGAGCTGCGCCGCCATTGCTTCAGCACAAAGGGCCCGGTGCCCACCGGGTGCTCCATGCTCTTGCCCGGGTAGGCCTCGATCACCTCGCGCGCCACCGCCACCATCACATCGCCGATCGCCAGCGTGTAGAGCAGACGCGGGCGCGCCTCGGCGAGGCGGAACTGCAGGGTGTAGCGGTCCAGCGCGCGCAGGCCCTCCACCGGGCGGTCGTAGTCGAAGGGCTTCTTGCTCCTGAGCGCCTGCTGGCGCAGCTCGTCCAGGCCCAGGATGCCCTCGTCCTTCAGGCTGGAGTAGAGCGGGCTCTTGGTGGCGGGATCGAAGAAGCGCTTGAAGCTGTAGACGAAATCCTCGGCCACCAGCTCGCGCTTCCTGCCGCCAAAGGCCGGGTCGTCGGCAAAGTAGATGCCCTTCTGCAGCCTCACCGTCCAGGTGCGGTAGTCGGCCGAGACCTCTGGGGCGCCATCGGCCACATTGGGCTTGATCTTGTAGGGCCGCGCCAGGTGGTCGTACTTGTAGAGCCCGTCGAAGATGTGGGCGGTGAGGTAGCGCGAATAGAGATCCGAGAGCTGAGCCGGATCGAAGCCGGTCTCGCCGACCAGAAAGGCATAACGCAGCACCTTGCGGGGCGCAGCCGGCTCGCTTTGGGCCGCCGCCCCCAGCGCCGCCAAAGCCAGCAGCGCGGCGGCCATGGCGCGGGCAAGCGAGGCCTTCATCGCTTCAATGCCTCTGGCTGTTGTCGATGTCGACGAACTGCCAGAACTCGTTGCGGAACAGCGGGCGGCGGTAACCGATCAGCCAGGGCTGGCTGATGTCGTTGACGATGCGATGCACATGGGTCTTCATCGGCATCCAGGCCGCCTGCATGCGCTTGGCCTGCAGGAACAGCGCCTCGCGCTCGGGGCCGTCGGGCATCACCTGCATGCGCTCGTAGAGGCCGTCGAACTCGGCATTCTTGAAACGCGACAGATTCTGGTTGCCGGACTGCGGACCGTACATGCGCTGCAGGGCGCCGATGCCGTCGGGGCCGGTGGCCGTGGTGCCGAGGAACCACAGCATCAGCTTGCCGGCGCGCGCCTGCTTGAGTTGCTCGGGCCATTTGCCGTGGAAGAACCTGGCCTTGATCTGCACGGCATTGAGATTGCGCTGCCACAGCTCGTCGTACTGGCGCGAGAGCGCGTCGGGCTGGCTGGCCACCTCGATCACCAGCGGCGCACCATCGGGCATGTCGCGCCAGCCGTCGCCGTCCTTGTCGACAAAGCCGTAGAGATCCAGCAGCGCGCGTGCCCGCGCCGGGTCGAAATCGCCAATCTCGCTCTTGTACTGCGGGTCGTAGCCGCTGGTGTGCGGCAGCACCATGGACTGGGCCACCACCGCCTGGCCGCGCCGCACCTGGCGGATCTCGCGCTCGATGTCCAGGCTCAGCGACAGCGCGCGCCGCAGCGCGACCTTGTCGGGGCCATAACCGCCGACGGTGGCGTCCTCCATATTGAAGAAGGTGAAGGAGCTGTCGGCGTTCAGCACGCGGTGCAGGTGCATGCCCTTCTTGGCCAGGTTGGGTGCCAGCTTGTTCTGCGGCAGCGCGATGTTGACGAACTCGGGCGGCACGCGGTCCACCAGGTCATGCTCGGCGTTCAGGAAGGACAGCCAGCGCGGCTGGCTCTCCTCGATGATGGAGACCTCGACCCGGTCGATCATCGGCATGCGCCGGCCCTGCAGCCGCGCCAGGATGGCCTGGCCCTCGGCATCGTCGGCCGCCGGCTCGGCCTCGTACTGCATGTTGCGGTAGTTCGGGTTTCGCTCCAGCACGATCAATGAGCTGCGCCGCCACTGCTTCAGCACAAAGGGCCCGGTGCCCACCGGATGGCCCATGATCTCGTCGCCATAGGCCTCGACCACCTCGCGCGCCACCGCACCGAACAGGTCGTTCTGGGCCAGCGTCTCCAGCAGGCGAGGGCGCGGCTGCTGCAGCCTGAACTGCAGCGTGTAGCGATCAAGCGCGCGCAGGCCCTCGATCTCGCGGTCATAGTCGAAACGCTTCTTGCTCGCCAGCGCCTGCTTGCGCAGCGCGGCGAGGCCCAGCAGGCCGATCTCTTCCACGCTGTTCCACATCGGGCTCTTCACCGCCGGATCGGCAAAGCGCTTGAAGCTGTAGACGTAGTCCTCGGCGACCAGCTCGCGCCGTTCACCTGGCTTCAGGCCCTTGAAGGCCGGATCGTCGGTGAAGTAGATGCCCGGGCGCAGCCGCACCGTGTAGGTCCTGAAGTCCGCCGAGGCCTCGGGCATGCCGGCGGCAATCAGCGGCCTGATCTTCACCGGCATGGCCAGCGGGTCGTAGCCGTACAGGCCCTCGAAGATATGCGGCGTGACGGTGCGCGAATAGATGTCGCTGATCTGCGCCGGGTCGAAGCCGGTCTCGGCGATCGGGAAGGCATAACGAAACACCTTGGCGGGTTCCGTACCGGGCGTGTCGGCGCCATGCGCCAGGCCAAGCATGGCACTCAGGCCCAGGGCCAGCATCCATCGCTTCATTTAGCGACCCTCTTGCTGTCGTCGATGTCCACGTACTGCCACCAGTCCTGCCAGAACAGCGCGCGCCGGTAGCCGATCAGCCAGGGGTAGGCGAGGTCGGTGTAGATGCGGTGCACATGGGCCTTGTAGGGCAGGTAGGCCAGCGCGATGCGCTGGGCCTCGCGCAGCAGTGCGGCGCGCTCGGGGCCGTCGGGCATGCCCTTCATGCGCTCGTAGTTCGCGTTGAAATGCCGGTCGTTGAAGCGCGAGAGGTTCTGCCCGCCGGTGGCCGGGCCGTAGAGGCGCTGCATGGCCTCCTGACCGTCCGGGCTGGCGGCCGAGGAGCCCACGCCCCAGGTCATGAACTTGCCGCTGCGCGCGCTCTTGAGGTTCTCGGGCCACTTGGCCACCTTGAGCTGCAGACGCACGCCAATGGCCGTGAGGTTCTTCTGCCACAGCTCGTCGAGCTGGCGGTAGGTGGCGTCGGGCTGGGTGTTGCGCACGATCACCAGCGGGCGGCCATCGGGCAGATCGCGCCAGCCGTCGCCGTCCTTGTCCACATAGCCATAGAGGTCCAGCAGGGCCATCGCGCGCGCCGGGTCGTGGCGGCTCAGCTCGGAGCTGAAGTCAGCCTCGTAGCCCAGCGTGTGCGGCACCAGCTGCGACTGCGCCGGGATCGCCTGGCCGCGCCGCGCCAGCGTGATCTCGCGCTCGATGTCGGTGGCCAGGCTGAGCGCGCGGCGCAGGGCCACCTTGTCGGCCGCCATGCCGCCCACCACCGGGTCGTCCATATTGAACACCGTCAGCGTGGCATCGGGGGCGATGGTGCGGTAGCCCTGCATGCCGCGCTTGAGCAGGTTCGGTGCCACCTTGCCCTTGGGCATGGCCTGGCTGATGAACTCGGCCGGCACGCGCTCGAGAAAATCGGCCTCGCCGTTCAGGAAGCTGAGCCAGCGCGGCTGCGCCTCCTCGACGATGGCGATCTGCACCTCGTCGAGCATGGGGATGCGGCGGCCCTTGAAGCGCGCCAGCAAGGCCTGACCCTCGGCATCGTCGGCCGCCGGCTCGGCATCGTAGAAGCGCTCGCGGTAGCCGGGGTTCTTCTCCAGCACGATCTGCGAGCTGCGCCGCCAGCTCTTGAGCCGGAACGGGCCCGTGCCCACCGGATGCTCGGCGATCTTGTCGCCATAGGCCTCGACCACCTCGCGCGCCATCGCGCCGTAGATGCTGCTGTCGGTCATGATGGCGTCGACCAGGCGCGGGCGCGCCTGCTCGGTCTTGAACTGCAGGGTGTAGCGGTCCAGCGCGCGCAGGCCCTCGACCTCGGCCTCGTAGTTGAAGGGCTGCTTGGACTTGAGTGCCTGCTGACGCAGCGCCTTCAGCCCCAGCAGGCCGGCCTCCTCGTAGGAGCTCCAGCCCGGGCTGTTGAGCGCGGGGTCGGCCACGCGCTTGGCGGTGTAGACGAAGTCCTGCGCCACCAGCTCGCGGCGCTGGCCCTTGAAGGCCGGGTCGTCCGCGAAGTAGATGCCGGGCCGGATGCGCACCGTGAAGGTCTTGAAATCGGCCGAGATCTCGGCCGCCCCGGCCGCCACCAGGGGCAGCAGGCGCACCGGCCGCGCCAGATGGTCGTAGCGGTAGAGCGACTCAAAGATGTTGGCGGTGACGGTGCGCGAATAGATGTCGGTGAGCTGCGAGGGATCGAAGCCGGTCTCGGCGCTCGAGAAGGCATAGCGCAGCACCTTGGGCTCGGTGGCCTGCGCCGTGCCCAGTGCCGCCGCCAGCAGCAACAAGGTGGCCAGGCCCCGGATCATTTGACGGCCCTCTTGCTATCGTCGATGTCCACGAACTCCCACCAGTTCTGCTTGAAGGAGTGGCGGCGGTAGCCGATCAGCTGCGCATGAGCCAGGTCGCTGAGGAAGCGGTGGCCGCGGTACTTGTAGGGCATGTAGGCGGTGGCCAGGCGCTTGCTCGTCAGGAACACCGCGTCGCGCTCGGGGCCGTCGGGCAGCGAGCCCACCGCGTCGAACAGCTTGTCCATCTCGGGCAGGCTGAAGCGCGCGTAGTTGTAGGTGCCGATATGGCCGCTGTGCAGGGCGGCCAGCGAGTCCTTGCCATCGGGCATCGAGGCGCTGTTGGCGAGCGACCAGATCTGGAACTTGCCGGCGCGCATGGACTTGAGGTTCTCGGGCCATTTGGCCACCCTGAACTTCAGCCTCAGGCCCACCTTGGCGAGCGACTTCTGCCACAGCTCGTCGATCTGGCGCTGGAAGCCATCGGGCGTGGTGAGGCTTTCCAGCAGCAGCGGGCTGCCGTCGGGCAGCTCGCGCCAGCCGTCGCCGTCCACGTCCTTGTAGCCGTAGAGGTCCAGCAGCGCGTTGGCGCGCGCGGGGTCGTAATCGCCCATCTCGCTGCGGTAGTCGGGGTCGTAGCCGCTGGTATTGGGCAGGTAGAGCGATTGCGCCACCACCGCCTGGCCACGTCGCACCAGGGCGTTCTCGCGCGGGCTGTTGGTGGCCAGGCCGATGGCGCGGCGCAGCGCGATCCGCTCGGCCGTGTAGCCGCCCACCACCGGGTCTTCCATATTGAAGGCGGTGTAGAGCACGTCCGAGGCCAGCGTGCGGTAACCCTGGATGCCGCGCTTGGCGAGGTTGGGGGCCAGCTGGCCCCGCGGCATGGCCTGGTTGACGAAGTCCTCGGGCACGCGCTCCAGCAGGTCGAACTCGCCGCCCAGGAAGGACAGCCAGCGCGGCTGGTTCTCTTCGATGATGGAGACCTCGACGCGGTCGATCATCGGGATGCGCCGGCCCTTGAAGCGCGCCAGCAAGGCCTGACCCTCGGCATCGTCGGCATTCGGCTGGGCGTCGTAGAAACGCTCGCGATAGCCGGGGTTCTTCTCCAGCACGATCAGCGAGCTGCGCCGCCACTGCTTGAGCACAAAGGGTCCGGTGCCCACCGGGTGGCCCATGCTCTGCTCGCCATAGGCCTCGATGGCCTCGCGCGCCACCGCGCCGTAGAGATCGGTCTGCGCCAGGATCTCGATCAGGCGCGGGCGCGTCTCCTTGAGGCGCAGCTGCAAGGTGTAGCGGTCCAGCGCGCGCAGGCCGGCGATCGGGTGGTCGTAGTCGAAGCGCTTTTTCTGCTTGAGCACCTCGGCGCGGTACTCGGCCAGGCCCACAAAACCCTGCTCGTCAATCTCGCTCCAGTGCGGGCTGTTGTTCTCGGGATCGGCGGCGCGCTTGAGGACAAACACATAGTCCTCGGCCACCAGCTCGCGCTTCTTGCCCTTGAACACCGGGTCGTCCGCAAAGTAGATGCCGGGCTGCAGCTTGATGGTCCAGGTCTTGAAGTCGTCCGACACCTCGGGCATGCCCACGGCGGTCTGCGGCACCAGCTTGGCGGGGCGCGCCAGGTGGTCGTAGGTGTAGAGCCCCTCGAAGATGTGCGAGGTGATGATGCGCGAGTAGATGTCGGTCACGCGCCCCGGGTCGAAGCCGGTCTCGGCCACGCGGAAGCTGTAGCGCAGCAGCTTGGCGGGCGCGGCGGGCGCCTCGGCCGCGCCGGCCATGCCCGCATGCAGGAGGCCAAGGGCGGCGGCCAGGGTCAGCAGCAGGCGCTTCATGGCTTGTTGCTCCGCCCCGGCAGAGCCTGGGTATCGATGTCCACGTACTGCCAGAAGTTGCGCACGAACACATTGCGCTCATAGCCGATCACCCAGGGCTGGGAGAGGTCGGTGAAGATGCGGTGGATGTCCATCTTGTAGGGCATGTAGGCGATCAGCAGGCGCTGGGCTTCGCGCATCACGGCCTCGCGCTCGGGGCCGTTGGGCAGGGCCTTCTGCTTTTCGTAGAGCGCGTTGTAGGCCGGCAGGTCGAAGCGGGCCTTGTTGGCTTTGCCCTTGGCGCGGCCATCGCCCAGCGCCAGGAAGGTGTCGTTGTCCGGGGTCGTGGCGACCCAGCTCACGCCCCACATCTGCAGCTTGGCGGCATTGGCGGACTTGAGGTTCTCGGGCCACTTGGCGGTCTTGAAGTCCATCCTGACCTTCAGCGCCTCCATGCCCTTGTGCCAGAGCTCGATCAGCTGGCGGCTGGTGCCGTCGGGCTGGGTCGCGTACTCGATGCGCAGCGGCGTGCCATCGGGCCGGTCGCGCCAGCCGTCGCCGTCCTTGTCGGTGTAGCCGTAGAGGTCCAGCAAGGCCTTGGCCTTGGCCAGGTTGTACTCGCTCATCTCCGACTTGAAGCCCGGGTCGTAGCCGAACACGCCCGGGATCGAGGGGCCTTGCGCTGGGATGCCCTGGCCGCTGCGCGCCAGGCGGATCTGCTTGTCCACGTCCATCGCCAGGGAGATGGCGCGGCGCAGCGCGATCTTCTCCGGCGTGTAGCCGCCCACCACCGGGTCGTCCATATTGAAGTAGGAGAAGGCGATCTCGGGGTAGATGAAGCGCGTCATCTGCACGCCCTTCTTGGCCAGATTGGGCGCCAGCTTGTTGCCGGGGATGGCGATGTTGGCGAACTCGAAGGGCAGCTCGGTCAGCACCTCGGCCTCGCCGCCCAGGAAGGAAAGCCAGCGCGGCTGGTTCTCTTCGATGATGGCGATTTCCACCCGGTCCACCATGGGCAGGCGGCGGCCCTGCAGGGCACGCACCTGGGCGGCCAGCTCGGGCTTGTCGGCCGGCGGCTGTTCCTTGTAGAACTCCTCGCGGTAGTTCGGGTTCTTCTCGAGCACGATGCGCGAGCTGCGCCGCCATTCGGCCAGCCGCCAGGGGCCCGTGCCCACCGGGTGCTCCATGATCTTGTCGGCGTAGGCCTCCACCACTTCGCGCGCCACCGCGCCCAGGAAGCCGGCATCGGCGAACTGGTTGATGAAGCGCGGATCACCCACGCCCAGCTTGATCTGGAACTTGTAGCGGCCGAGCTGCTGCAGGCCCTCGACCGGGCGCTCGTAGTCGAACGGCTTCTTGGCCGCCATCAGCTCCTTGCGCAGCTCCGAGAGGCCCAGGATCTTGACGTTCTCGAGCAGGTAGAGGTTGGGGCTCTTCCATTGCGGATCGTAGTGGCGCTTGATCGCGTAGATGTAGTCGGCCGCGGTCAGTTCGCGCTTCTTGCCGCCGAAGGCCGGGTCATCGCTGAAGTGGATGCCGGGCCGGAGCTCGAAGCTCAGGGTCTTGAAGTCGTCCGAGATCTCGGGCATCGCCACCAGGGTGTTCGGCACCAGCTTGGCCGGCTTGGCCAGGTACTCGAACTTCAGCGGCGCGTCGAAGATGCCGGCGGCCACCGTCTTGCTGTAGGTGTCGGAGATCTGCGCCGGGTCGAAGCCGGTCTCGGCCACCCGGAAGGCATAGCGCAGCACCTTGGGCTCGGGGCCGGGCGCCTGAGCCGAGGTCCAGATCGAGAAAAATACGCCGGCCAGCAGTACGGCCGCGGTGCGGGCAGTGCCAGCTCGTCGCATCAGAGGTTTCCATTCACATCAAGCAAAGGCGCCGGCAACCTTGTGGGCCCGGCGCATGGGGGCGAAGTCTAAGGGCCTCGCCGCCGCCTTGCCATTGCCAGCAACCCCAGGGCGGGGATTCCGGCTCCAGCTATGCCTTTTGGCAGGGGAGCTATGCCGCGTGAATCGGGGGGCGGACCGAGGGAAATGCCGGTTGGATGCAGACCCGGACTCGCATAGACTCGCGCCTGGAAAACCCCGATCACCATAAGTGGCCGGGGTTTCACTTTATCGACGCGTGATGACGAATGGAGACCGACAGCAATGGCGGCATACCTGATAAGACGCCTGTGGCAAATGATCCCGACCCTGCTCGGCGTCGTGCTGCTGGTGTTCTTTCTCTTCAAATATTTCGGCAGCGATCCTGCCGAGGTGCTGGGCGGCCTGAACGCCAGCCCGGAACAGATTGACGCCATCCGCGAGCAGCTGGGCCTCAACAAGCCGGTGCTCGAGCAGCTGTGGATCTTCATCCAGCAGATCGTCACCTTCAACTGGGGCAAGAGCTGGGCCACGCAGGAAGCCGTGTCCAATCTGTTCGCCAGCCGCCTGCCGGCCACGCTGACGGTGATGCTGCCCATCCTGGTGCTGGAAGTGCTGCTGGCGATTCCCTTCGCGCTGGCGGTGGCCTATGTGCGCGGCTCGCTGACCGACCGCGCCGTGATGATACTCACCACCGTGGCGGTGTCGATCTCGCTGCTGGTGTACGTGATCGTGGGCCAGTATGTGTTCGCCTTCCGCCTGGGCTGGTTCCCGGTGCAGGGCTGGACCGACAGCGTCTGGACCAACCTCACCACTTACGCACCCCTGCCGGTGGCGGTGGCGGTGGCGGTGGCGCTCTCGCCCTACACCCGCCTGTACCGCACCTTCTTCCTGGACGAGATCGGCCATGACTATGTGCGCACCGCGCGCGCCAAGGGCATGACCGAGCGCACCATCCTGCTCAAGCATGTGCTGCGCAACGCCATGATCCCCATCATGACGAACATCTCGGTGGCCCTGCCCGGCGTGTTCACCGGCTCCTTCCTGCTCGAGGTGTTCTTCTCGATCCCGGGCCTGGGCCGCGAGATCCTGCTGGCCGTGAACCGCAGCGACTACCCAGTGATCCAGGCCTTTGCGATCTATATCGCGGCGCTGACCATGGTCGTCAATCTGATCACCGACCTGCTCTACAAACTCGTTGACCCGCGCGTGGTGCTGAAATGAGTGCTGTCCTGAATTCCCCCGTGCAAAGCGGTTCGCAGCGCTCGCAGGGCGTGTGGGCCGCCTCCTGGCGCCGCCTGCGTACCAACAAGCTGGGCATGTTCTGCATGGCCATCGTGGCCTTCTTCCTGGTGCTGGTGGCGCTCTCCGGCAGCGGCCTGGTGGCCAAGGACTGGCAGAAGGAAGTGGGCGTGCCCAACGCCCAGCCCAACTTCATGGGCCCGGCCCCGGCCGAGGCCACCGGCGTGATCGCCCAGCCCAAGGGCCCCAACGTGGACCTCAGCGACATCGACCCGCTGGCGCCCAAGTACAAGGAATGGGACGAGCGCGCCAAGGCCTACAAGACCGAGGCCACGGTGAAGGCCGAGACATTACCCTTCGGTGCCGACCGCCTGGGCCGCGATGTGCTCAGCAAGGCCGTCAAGGGCGCCGAGGTCTCGATCCTGGTGGGCGTGCTGGCGGCGGTGGTGGCCACCCTGATCGGCACCGTGCTGGGCGCGGTGTCGGGCTTCTTCGGTGGCAAGGTGGGCGACTTCCTGGAGTGGGTCTACAACGTCTTCAACGCGATTCCCTACATCCTGCTGGTGTTCGCCTTCGCGGCCATCTTCGGCCGCGGCGTGCTCTCGGTGGTGCTGATCCTGGGCCT
>Ga0208398_100415_pt1 | contig 30013 bp, 26 predicted proteins | sample LakWasMe79_HOW10_2_FD_183905 | JGI IMG/M metagenome (GOLD analysis project Ga0208398, IMG submission 183905) | Freshwater sediment methanotrophic microbial communities from Lake Washington under simulated oxygen tension - Sediment Metagenome... | ecosystem: Environmental > Aquatic > Freshwater >...
CCCGTGATCTGCGTGGATGGCCCCACGGCCTCCGGCAAAGGCACGCTGGCCGTGGTGCTGGCGCAAAAACTGGGTTACCACTTTCTGGATTCGGGCTCCTTGTATCGCATCACCGCCCTGGCGGCCTTGCGGGCCGGACTTGGGCTCGACTCCGCCAGCGAAGGGGCCATTGCCCAACTGGTCACACAGTTGCGGATCCGGTTCATCCACGGCCACGTGTTGCTGGGCACTGAGGATGTCAGCGAAACCATCCGCACCGAAGAAGCGGGCATGAACGCCTCCAAGGTATCCGCCCTGCCCCTGGTTCGCGCGGCCCTGATTGCACTGCAACACAGTTTTCGGCAGCTGCCGGGCCTGGTGGCCGATGGCCGCGACATGGGTACCGTGATTTTCCCCGATGCGCCGCTCAAGGTATTCCTGACGGCCAGCGCCGAACGGCGGGCCGAGCGGCGCCATAAGCAGTTGATTTCCAAAGGGATTTCAACTACACTCCCATCTCTTCGCGCGGACCTTGAGGCCCGTGACGCCCGGGACTCATCCCGGACCGTTGCACCGCTCAGATCAGCAGAAGACGCCCAGTTGCTGGACAACTCGGATATGACGGTTGAAAAATCGGTCGATCTGGTGTTGGACTGGTGGCAAAGCAAACAGCCGTTTTAAACCGTTTAGAACGGCTGGTCGGTCCACACCGCCCCTCTCGCGCAGCAGCGCACTGGTGGTGTGGTTCAACAACTTAACCCCGCGGTTTTTTTATACCGCAAAGCAAATGTCAGAATCTTTCGCAGACCTATTTGAAGAGTCACAAAAACGCTCGGAAACCCGCATCGGTGAAGTCGTTACCGCTGAAGTCGTTCGCATCGAACACAACTTTGTCGTGGTCAATGCCGGCCTCAAGTCCGAAGCCTATGTTCCATTGTCCGAATTCAAGAGCGACAAGGGTGAACTCGAAGTTCAAGTAGGTGAGTTTGTGTCCGTCGCCATCGTGGCCATGGAAAACGGCTACGGCGACACCATCGTCAGCCGCGACACCGCCAAGCGCCTCGCTTCGTGGATGTCTCTGGAAAAATCTTTGGAATCCGGCGAATTCGTCACCGGTACCACTTCCGGCAAGGTCAAGGGCGGCCTGACCGTTCTGGTCAATGGCATCCGTGCCTTCCTGCCAGGCTCGTTGGTTGACACACGTCCTACCAAGGATCTGTCTCCGTACGAAAACAAGACCATGGAATTCAAGGTCATCAAGCTGGATCGCAAGCGCAACAACGTCGTGTTGTCACGCCGTGCCGTGGTCGAAGCCTCCATGGGCGAAGAGCGCGCCAAGCTGATGCAGACCCTCAAAGAAGGTTCTGTGGTTCAGGGCGTGGTCAAGAACATCACCGAATACGGTGCGTTCGTGGACCTGGGCGGTATCGACGGCCTGCTGCACATCACTGACATGGCATGGCGCCGTGTCCGTCACCCATCCGAAGTGGTGACCGCTGGTCAGGAAATCACCGCCAAGATCCTGAAGTTCGACACCGAAAAGAACCGTGTCTCGCTGGGTCTGAAGCAAATGGGCGACGATCCCTGGATGGGCGTGAACCGCCGTTACCCCCAAGGTACCCGCATGTTCGGCAAGATCACCAACATCGCCGACTACGGCGCGTTTGTGGAACTCGAACCCGGAATCGAAGGCCTGGTCCACGTGTCCGAAATGGACTGGACGAACAAGAACGTTGCTCCTTCGAAGATCGTTGCCTTGGGTGACGAAGTCGAAGTCATGGTTCTGGAAATCGACGAAGACAAGCGCCGTATTTCCCTGGGCATGAAGCAGTGCAAGGCCAACCCATGGCAAGAGTTCGCACAGAACACCAAGCGCGGCGACCGCGTCAAGGGCCCGATCAAATCCATCACCGACTTCGGCGTGTTCGTCGGTCTGGCTGCTGGTATCGACGGCCTGGTGCACCTGTCTGACCTGTCCTGGAACGAAACCGGCGAAGCTGCCGTGCGCGAATTCAAGAAGGGTCAAGAAGTCGAGGCTTTGGTCTTGGCTGTGGACGTGGACCGCGAGCGCATTTCCCTGGGTATCAAGCAGTTGGATTCCGATCCTTTCACCACCTTCGTGTCGATCAACGACAAGGGCCAGGTTGTGACCGGTAAGGTCAAGACTGTTGATCCTAAGGGCGCTGAAATCGACCTGGGTGACGACATCATCGGCTACCTGCGCGCTTCCGAAATCTCCCGCGACCGCGTGGAAGATGCTCGCAACGTGCTGAAGGAAGGCGACGAAGTGACCGCTGTGGTTGTGAACGTGGATCGCAAGACCCGCAACATCCAGTTGTCCATCAAGGCCAAGGACATGGCTGACCAAGGCGAAGCTATGGCTGCTCTGAGCCAGGCTTCTGCCCGTGAAAACGCCGGCACCACCAGCCTGGGCGCATTGCTGCGCGCCAAGCTCGACAACAACAATTAATCGGTTGAGGACGGAGCCAAGGATCTGTCCCGCAAGATTATTGACATGTTGTTAATCTGATCAGACGGCCGGTGCCCCAAGCATGTGTTTGGGACCGGTCGTTTTTTCTTGGATAAGAATCTCCCTTCATGACACGCTCCGACCTAGTTGAAGAACTCGCCAATCGTTTTGGCCAGCTCACCCATCGTGACGCCGAATTTGCCGTCAAGGCCATTCTGGATGCCATGAATGACGCCCTGGTCGCCGGGCACCGGATTGAGATCCGTGGTTTTGGTAGCTTCTCCATTAACCACCGCCCGCCCCGCATGGGCCGCAACCCCCGCAGCGGCGAGAGCGTGGCCATTCCCGAAAAACGCGTCCCCCATTTCAAGCCCGGCAAGGCGCTGCGCGAGTCCGTTGACCAGCGCACGGCCGAATTGGAGTCCAAAGGCACACCGTGAAGGGCTGACCCCCGCGCTCAGCACGGCATGTCGTCGCTGCCCCCAGTGGGCCATCATCGCCTTGGGGCAACCCCGGCGGCGATTAGAATCTCCACTCACCGCGGGGGTATTGATGAAACAACTTGCATGGTTCTTGAAGTGGACGCTGAAAGCGGCCATTTTTTTTACCCTTTTCGCCTTCGCGCTGAACAACCAGCACGACGCCACCGTGCGATTTTTCTTTGGCCAGCAATGGACGGCCCCGCTGGTCCTGGTCGTGCTGAGCGCATTTGCGTTGGGCCTGGTCATCGGCGTATTGGGCATGGTGCCGCGCTGGTGGCGGCATAGACGCGCCGCGGCGCTGGCCCGCCAAGCCGCCGCAACCACCCCCAGCCCCGAGAAGCCCTCTACACCGCAGCAGCCACCCTATGGAATTTGACCTCAGCCTGATCCTGCTAGCGCTGCCCATTGTCTTTGTGCTGGGCTGGATCGCCTCGCGCCTGGACGTGCGCCAACTGCGCATGGAGAACCGCCAGGCGCCCAAGGCCTACTTCAAGGGCCTGAACTTCCTGCTCAATGAGCAGCAGGACCAGGCCATTGACGCCTTCATTGAAGCCGTCCAGAACGACCCCGACACCTCCGAGCTGCACTTCGCTTTGGGCAACCTGTTTCGCCGCCGGGGAGAATACGAACGCGCGGTGCGGGTCCACCAGCACCTGCTGTCGCGCGGAGACTTGAGCCTGGATGACCGGCACCGCGCCCAGCACGGGCTGGCGCTGGACTATTTGAAGGCGGGACTGCTGGACCGCGCGGAAGAAGCTCTGCTCAAACTCGAAGGTACGCGCTTTGAGGCCCAGTCCCGACTGGCCTTGCTGGCCAACTACGAGCGTTCACGCGACTGGGAACACGCGGCGCAGATTGCGCAAAAGCTGGAGGCCTGCGGCCAGGGCAGCTTCAAGGGCCGCCTGTCGCACTATTTGTGCGAGCAAGCCATGGCCTGCGTGGTGGCCAATGACCCGACCCAGGCGCTGGCCCACCTTACCCAGGCCATGCACATTGCCCCGGATGCGCCGCGCCCCCGCATAGACATGGCCGCACTGCAAAACCAACAAGGTGATGCGGCGCTGGCCTGCGAGACCCTGACCCAGGCCCTGGCCACGGCACCCGCTGCAATGGCCCTGATTGCGCCGCGCCTGGCCCAATACGCCATCGCCTGCGGGCAAGGGCCTCGCGTTCTGGCCCGCCTCAAGGCTCTTTACACCCACACGCCGTCGCTGGACGTGCTGGATGCCATCGTGGCCCTGGAAGCCGCCAGTGGCGCCCCCACGGCGACCGCCCGCGAGTGGTATGCACACCATCTGGAGAGCGAGCCCTCCCTGGTGGCCGCCGCCAAGTGGATCGCCGGTGAAAAGCTGGAGCACGAACAGTTTCACCCCCAGGTGCAACGCGCACTGGACCAAGCCGTCAAACCACTGACCCGCTACCGCTGCGCCGCCTGCGGCTTTGAAGCGAAGCAGCACTTTTGGCAATGCCCCGGCTGCCAGGCCTGGGACAGCTACCCCGCCCGCCGAGTAGAAGAACTATGAATATTTCCAAGGAAAAGATGGCCACTGCCAAAGTGCTGGTGGTCGGCGACGTGATGCTGGACCGCTACTGGTACGGCGCGGTGGACCGCATTTCGCCGGAGGCACCGGTGCCCGTGGTTCGCATCACGCGCGAAGAAGAACGCAATGGCGGCGCTGCCAACGTGGCCTACAACGTCGTCACGCTGGGCGCCCAGGCCTCCCTGCTGACCGTGGTGGGCGATGACGAGGCCAGCCACAAGCTCGAAGCCCTGGTGGCGCAGACCGGCATCCAGCCGCATTTTGGGCGCGACGCCGACCTGAAGACCACGGTCAAGCTGCGGGTCATCGGCCGCCAGCAGCAGTTGCTGCGCCTGGACTTCGAGAACACGCCCAAGAACGAACTGCTGGCCTCGCAAACGGCAGCATTCGAACAACTGTTGCCCCTGCATGGCGCCGTGCTGTTCTCCGACTACGGCAAGGGCGGTCTGGGCCATATTACCGACATGATTGCCCGGGCCCGTGCCGCCGGCAAGCCGATTCTGGTCGACCCCAAGGGCAGCGACTTCGCCCGCTACGCCGGAGCCACCGTCATCACGCCCAACCGTGCCGAACTGCAGCAGGTCATTGGCGCATGGCACAGCGAGGATGAGTTGCGCACCAAAGTGCAAGCCTTGCGCAAGCAGTTCGACCTGCAGGCCATCCTGTTGACCCGCAGCGAAGAGGGCATGACGCTGTTTGACGCCCAAGGCGAGCTGCATGTGAGTGCGCAGGCACGTGAGGTGTTTGATGTCACTGGCGCCGGCGACACCGTGATTGCCACCATGGCTGCTCTGGTAGCCGCGGGTGTGAGCCTGCGCGAGGCCGTGCCAGTGGCCAACCGCGCCGGTGGTGTGGTGGTCGGCAAGTTTGGTACCGCAACCGTGAGCTACGACGAACTGTTTGCCAATCCTGAAAGAAGAGGAAATCCATGACCCGCATCGTTGTAACCGGGGCCGCCGGCTTTATTGGCAGCAACATCATCAAAGGACTGAACGCCCGCGGCATCGACGACATCATCGCCGTGGACGACCTCAAGCAAGGCGACAAGTTCCGCAACCTGGCCGCGCTGCAAATCTCCGACTATGTCGATGCCGATGCGTTCTATGACGCCTTCGCCGGTGGCGCCTATGGCCAGATCGAGGCCGTGTTTCACGAAGGCGCCTGCAGCGACACCATGGAGCTGGACGGCAAATACATGATGGCCAACAACTACACGCTGTCCTGCCATTTGTTCCAGGCCTGTCAGAAGCGCGGCGCACGCCTGTTGTATGCCTCGTCCGCCGCCACCTATGGCGGCTCCAGCACCTTTCGCGAAGAGCCAGCGTTTGAGTTGCCACTCAATGTGTACGGTTACTCCAAGCTGCTGTTTGACCAGCGCATGCGCCGCGAGTGCGGGCTGGACTTTCAGCGCACCAAGGCCGGCAAGACCATGCAGGTCGTGGGCTTTCGGTATTTCAATGTCTACGGTCCACAGGAACAGCACAAGGGCCGCATGGCCAGCGTGGCGTTTCACCAGTTCAACCAGTTCCAGGCGGAGGGCAAAGTCAAGCTGTTCGGTGAATACGGTGGGTATGCTGCCGGTGGCCAGATGCGCGACTTTGTTTTTATCGATGATGTGGTGGCCGTCAACCTGTGGTTCTTCGACCATCCCGCGGAGTCCGGTATCTACAACCTGGGCACTGGTCAGGCCCAGCCCTTCAACGACGTGGCCATCACCGTGGTGAACACGTTGCGCGAACAGCGCGGCGAGAGCCAGCTGTCACTGGAGCAGGCCGTCGCCGCTGGTTTGATCGAGTACATCCCTTTTCCGGATGCCCTGCGGGGCAAGTACCAGAGCTACACCCAGGCCGACCTGACGGCCCTGCGCAGCACCGGCTGCCAGCACGCGTTTGCCAACGTGCAAAGCGGCGTGCGCAGCTATGTGCAGGCCCGTCTGGCCGCAGGCTGATACCCGATCCAAGGGTTTGCCCGCACACCGATGCCCGCCGCGCGCGTCAACGGTGTACGCGGGCGATGCGTTGAGAACAGGACACCAGGCATCTGGTGCCTCCACCCTGCTCACCATCCATCCTGAAGGACCTCCACATGTTGAAAAGAATTCTTGCCATCGTGGCCATGCTGTACGCCAGCATCGCGTTTGCCGCTGTCGACGTCAACAAGGCTACCGCCGCTGAACTTGATAGCATCAAGGGTATTGGCCCCGGCATTTCCACCAAGATCATTGATGAGCGCAAGAAGGGCAACTTCAAGGACTGGAACGACTTCATTGAACGCGTCAAAGGTGTGGGCGACGGCAATGCCGCCAAATTCTCCAGCGAAGGTATGACCGTCAATGGCGCCGGCTTCAAGGGTGCACCCGCTGCTCCGGCAGCTCCTGCCGCCAAGGCAGACGCCAAGCCAGCCGCAGCGCCTGCAGCCGCTCCCGCAGCCAAAGAAGAAAAGAAAGATCCCAAGGCTGAAGCCAAGATGAAGTCCGACGAAGCCAAGAAGGCCAAGGCCGAAGAAAAGGCCAAGAAGGCTGAAGAGGCCAAGGCCAAGAAAGACGCCGCCAAGCAAGCCAAGGAGGATGCGAAAAAAGCCAAGGCCGAGCCGAAGAAGGAAGCTGCGGTTGCGACACCTGCACCAGCAACGCCTGCCAGTGCTCCGAAGAAGTAAGCGGTTATTGCCCGTCCACAAAAGCCCGCTTCGGCGGGCTTTTGTTTGTGCGCTACAGCATGGCAATCAGGTCCGTCACGCCAGGGTCGACTCCGGCCTGCATCAGCAGCGCCGTCACCTGCCCGCGATGGTGTGTCTGGTGGTTGAAGAAATGGGTCAGGGCCTGCCAGGCCGGGTGCATGCGCTGCACCCCTGCGGAATTGGCGTAACGCATGGTGCAGCGTGGAAGGCCTTCCGGCATATCGCTGGTCCACTGGACGATGGCGGCGTCCAGTTGCAAACGCTTGGCCCGTAGCGCCGCCCAATCCGTAAACAGCACACTGTTCAGCGCGGAGCCTGGCGGCAGATCCAGCACGGCATCGCTCAGGCTGGCCGCCTCCCACCCATGGTCCAGCGTGCATTGGCGAAATCGCTTCAGCCACACCTGGTCGGCTACCAGCAGGTGGTTCAGCGTGTGGTGGATGGAGCCGAAGAAGGCGCCCCGGTCGGCCTTGCGTTCGGCATCATCCAACTGTTCACAGGCGTCCAGCAGGCGCGCATTGAACCACTGGTTGTAGCGCGCCAGAAGACGGTAGTTGTCCGCAAAGGTTTCCATGGGCTCCATTGTGCCGCGCAACGCCCCGGTAGAGTGCGCGCTTGCAGGCGGGTGCAATCAACGGAATGGTGATCGAGAATGTCGCGCCCTGCCCCTCCACACTGTCCACCTCGACCGTGCCGCCCAGCACACCGGTGGTGATGTTGTGTACAACGTACAAGCCCAAACCCGAACCACCTTGCCCCAGTCGCGTGGTGAAGAACGGTTCGAACAAATGATGCATATGCTCCGTGGGGATGCCCCGACCGCAGTCACGCACGGTCAGGGTGACGCAATCCGACCCGACGCGACACGTGCCAATGGCAATATTGCCGGCGATTTGACCCTTGTCGTAGGCATGCAAAAAGGCGTTTTCGATCAGATGCGTCAACACCTGGCCCAGCGGTCCCGGAAAACTGTCGAGTTGCGCGTCTTGCTGGATATCGGGCGTGAGTGAACACGCGGACTTGGCAACAATGGGCTTGAGCGCTACCAAAATCTCCGTAATCGCCGTAGCCAAAGAAAAGCGTCGGCGTTGCGAGCTGGTCTGGTCCACGGCGACCTGCTTGAAACCGCTGATCAGCGTGGCCGCACGGGTAATGTTGCGGGTCAACAAGTCGGTGGCCTGGCGCGAGTCGGCCAAAAAACGATGCAGATCCGAGCGCTTGAGCCCCGCATCCACCAGTTCCGCAAATTCCGCGACACGGTAGTCGAACGCACTGACGGCAGTGACGCAGTTGCCTATGGGCGTATTCAATTCATGCGCCACCCCCGTCACCAGCGAACCCAGCGCCGCGAGCTTCTCGGATTGCACCAACTGGTCTCTGGCCCGCTCCAAGGTGGCCAAAGTCTGTGTCAACTCCTGGTTGACCGACTGCAACTCCGCCGTGCGCCGGGCCACACGCTCCTCGAGTTGGGCGTTGAGCTCCAGGACTTCTTGCTGTGCGAGCCGACGCTCAGTGATATCGAAATACGTGAATACCACCAGCGTGCGGTTGGCCTCCACGAAGGACCGGCTGGACAGCGACACCCATCGAACGTCCCCATTGGCGCGCCGGAGTTGGGCTTCTTCGTTGTCGATGGCCTCGCCACGCAAGGCGCGATCCAGCGTATGCGCCCGCTCCTGGGGATTCACCCACACCCCCAGCGCCAGCCCCGACCGTCCTTGTGATGTGGCGCGGTCAAAGCCGAAGGTTTCAAACCAGGCGTCGTTCCAGATGGTCGAACTGAAGCCATCGCTGCTGCTGGAATACGCCATGGGCATGGGCGACTGGTCAAACAGCCGCACAAAACGCGTCTCACTCTCTTGCAGGGCGATACTGGCCGCCCGCGCAAGCGTGACGTCCTCCATCAACCACACCGCGCCCTCATCGGGGTCGTCCGCGTCGACCCAACTGGCTGTCACCCGGCACCAGATCGGTTGCCCCCGGCGGTTGCAGTAGCACAGATCGCCATCAAAACGCCCAAGTGAGGACAGGGCCGGATAGACCAGCGCGCCGTTCTCCGCCCAGGCATGGTCACTGGCATACATGACCCGCGTGGACAGGCCCTGCATGTGGTCGTGCTCCCAGCCGAAAATGGCCTCAAACGCCGGGTTGCAACGCTGGATGTGCCGATCCCTGGTAAACAGGATGCCGGTTGCCGCGCGTTCGAAAATCATCTGCTGTTCACGGAACATGCGCTGCGCCAGCGGAAAAGTCCGGGCGCTGTCAAAGCAGTCCTTGGCGTGCATAGAGTCTCCTCAGCGTTCCTCAGAGGGTTGCAGTTGACAGCGCACTAGGCGCCGTAGCCACCACCCCCTGGCGTCAAGATCTCGAAGATGTCACCGGCTTGCATGTCGGTCTGGCCGATGTGGCCCAGCAACTCCACCTCACCATTGGCACGCACCACGCGGTTAATGCCAACCTGACCGGGTTCACCTCCCGCCATGCCGAACGCCCCATGGATACGCCCGTTGGACAAAATGCTGGCCGTCATAGGCTCCAGAAAACGCACCCGCCGCACGCCACCATTGCCGCCATGCCACTTGCCAGCGCCACCGGAGCCTTCGCGAATGGCATAGCTTTCCAGGCGCACCGGGAAGCGGAACTCAAAGATCTCGGGGTCAGTCAGCCGCGAGTTGGTCATATGGGTCTGGACCACGCTGGTGCCGTTGAAACCGCCGATGACGTCGCCCGCCGCATTGGTCGTCACGCCGGCACCGGAGCCCCCGGAGATCGTTTCGTAATACTGGTAGTGCGCATTGCCAAAGGTGAAGTTGTTCATCGTGCACTGGCTGCCCGCCATCACACCCAGTGCACCGTACAGCGCATTGGTGATGCAACTCGATGTCTCCACGTTGCCCGCGACCACCGATGCCGGTGGGTTGGGATTGAGCATAGAGCCCGGCGGGATGATGACCTGCAAGGGTTTGAGGCAACCCGCGTTCAGCGGAATATCGTCATCCACCAGTGTGCGGAACACATAGAGCACGGCCGCCATGCACACCGCCGTGGGCGCATTGAAGTTGTTGATCTGCTGCGGCGATGTACCGGTGAAATCGATGACCGCGCTGCGCTCCGCCACGTTGACCCGAATCGCCACCTGGATCTGCGCACCGTTGTCCAGTGGCAGCGTAAAGGCACCATCCTTCAGGCGCGTGATCACGCGGCGCACGGACTCCTCGGCGTTGTCCTGGACGTGGCGCATATAGGCCTGCACCACGTCCAGACCAAACTGATCCACCATCTTGCGCAACTCCTGCACCCCTTTTTCATTGGCGGCGATCTGCGCATTCAGGTCGGCCATGTTTTGCTGCGTGTTGCGCGACGGGTATTCGCCACTGCTGAGCAGCGCCACCATCTCGGCCTCTCGCAGCACACCGCGATCCACCAGCTTGAAGTTGTTGATCTGCACGCCCTCCTCTTCAATGCGGGTCGAGAACGGTGGCATGGAGCCGGGCGTGGTGCCACCCACGTCGGCGTGGTGGCCGCGCGAGCCCACATAGAACGTCGGTTTGCCGTCCATGTAGACCGGCGTGATCACGGTGATGTCGGGCAGGTGCGTGCCACCGTGGTAGGGGTCGTTCAGAACATACACGTCACCGGGTTGCATGGTGGCGGCGTTCTCCCGCACCACGGTCTTGATGCTCTCGCCCATGCTTCCCAAGTGCACCGGCATGTGCGGCGCGTTGGCGATCAGGTTGCCTTGTGCGTCGAACAACGCGCAGCTAAAGTCCAGCCGTTCCTTGATGTTGACCGAGTAGGCCGTGTTCTGCAATTGCAGGCCCATTTGCTCGGCAATGTTCATGAACAGGTTGTTGAACACCTCCAGCAGCACCGGGTCCACTGTTGTGCCTACTGCATATTTGATAGCACGCTTTTCAGTCCTGACGAGGGCTAGGTGGTCAAATTCTGTAAGAGTTGCCTGCCAGCCAGGCTCCACCACGGTGGTTGCATTCTTCTCGGCAATGATGGCCGGGCCGGCAATCACATCACCAGGACGCAGGTCTTCGCGCACGACCAGGGCCGCTTGCACCCACGCGCCGCCGGAGTACATGCGCACCATCTCGCGCACAGCGCCACAGGCATGCAGGTCGCGCGGCGGGTGCAGGGTGTGGCGGGGTTCTTCGGGAGCGTCGCCCGCAATCACCGCCTCAACTGACACGGCTTCAACAATCAGCCCCTTGCCTTCCATCAGGAAGGCGAAGCGCTGGCGGTAGGCGGCCTCAAAGCCCTCCACGATCAATGCCGCCGTGGCCTGCGCGCTCGCGCCACCGGCGGGGTACGGAACGACCAAGGCAGCGTCGCTGCCCTCGTAGCGCACATGCACACGGCGGTGTGTGGTGATGGTGCCATGGTTGACCTGCTGGCGGGTCAAGTCACCTTCTGCCTGCGCGGCCAAGGCGTCGAGCTTGACCTCGATATAGGCCAGCGCCTCGGGGCTGAGCTTGACCTCAATGGCGCGTTCACGGATCACCGACTGGTCGGCCAGGCCCATGCCGTAGGCGCTGAGCACACCCGCCAGGGGGTGCACAAACACACGGGTCATGCCCAGCGCGTCGGCCACCAGGCAGGCGTGCTGCCCACCGGCGCCGCCAAAGCATTGCAGGGTGTAGTGGGTCACGTCGTAACCACGGGCCACGGAAATCTTCTTGATGGCGTTGGCCATCTGCTGCACTGCGATATTGATGAAGCCTTCGGCCACTTCCTCGGCGGGGCGCCGGGTCTGCTCGGCCAGTTCGGCAAATTTGGACTGCACAGCCTCCAGACTCAAGGGCTCGTCGGCATGGGGACCAAACACCTGCGGAAAGTAGCGCGGCTGGATCTTGCCCATCATCACGTTGGCATCGGTCACCGCCAGGGCACCCCCGCGACGATAGCTAGCCGGGCCCGGATTGGCACCCGCGCTCTGAGGCCCGACGCGAAAGCGCGAGCCGTCAAACGCCAGCAGCGAGCCGCCACCGGCCGCCACCGTGTGGATGCTCATCATGGGTGCACGCATGCGCACGCCAGCGACCTGGGTTTCGAATTCGCGTTCAAACTCACCCGCGTAGTGGGACACATCGGTGGAGGTGCCGCCCATGTCAAAACCAATGGTCTTCTCGATGCCGGCAATCGCGGCCGTGCGGGCCATGCCCACAATGCCGCCGGCCGGACCGCTCAGAATGGCGTCCTTGCCCTGAAAGCTGTGCGCATCGGTCAGTCCGCCGGAGGACTGCATGAAGAACAGCTTTACGCCCGGCATCTCGCCGGCCACCTGCTCCACATAACGCCGCAGGATCGGCGACAGGTAGGCGTCCACAACCGTGGTGTCCCCCCGGCTGACGAACTTCATCATCGGGCTGGTCTCATGCGAGGTACTGATCTGGGTGAAGCCGATCTCGCGCGCCAGACGGGCCGCCGCCTGTTCATGTGCGGTGTACCGATAGCCATGCATGAATACAATCGCAACGCTGCGTAGCCCTCGTGAATATTGACTGAGCAGCTCCTTTTTCAATAGCGCTTCGTCCAGGGCCTGGACCACATCGCCGTGCGCGCCCATACGCTCCTGGGCTTCCACTACGGCGCTGTACAGCAACTCGGGCAGCATGATGTTGCGGTCAAAAATGCGTGGGCGGTTCTGGTAGGCGATGCGCAGCGCGTCGCGAAAGCCACGCGTGGTGACCAGCAATGTAGGCTCCCCCTTGCGCTCCAGCAGCGCATTGGTAGCCACTGTCGTGCCCATCTTCACGCACTCCACCAGGTCGGGTGTCACCGGTTTGCCGGCTTGCAGGCCCAGCAGGTGGCGGATGCCGGCTACCGCAGCGTCACGGTACTGCTCGGGGTTTTCGCTCAGCAGCTTGTGGGTGACCAGCGTGCCGTCGGGGCGCTTGCCGACCACGTCGGTGAAGGTGCCGCCGCGGTCGATCCAGAATTGCCAGAGCTTGCGGTCGAGGGGGTTGCTTGTGTTGTGCATGGTCTTTGCGTCTCTTGCAGGTTAGTGACAGTCAGGTCTAGTTGAAGTAATAAGGAACAAAAATATCGCTTGCGGCGTGGCCCACCGAGCGCACCCATTCACGGGAGAAGCGCTCGCCTATGCGCTTGAGATCCGTCTCCAGCTCGCTGGATATGCGCTCCACCTTGATGCCGTTGGCCTGCAACTCTTTGGTGGCCGATTGGGCAACCGCCTCGCTGGTAACCCAGCCCCGGCCCTCTGCATCGGCTGCGGCTTTCAGCACCGCCGTGCGGGCGTCGGGCGCCAGCGCATCAAAGGTTTTGGTGTTGACAAAGACAACGTTTTTTGGAAACCAGGCGCTGATCTCGTAGTAGTGCTTGACGGGGCCCCAGACCTTGTTTTCCACACCGGTCACCGCCGACGTGATCATGGCGTCCATACGGCCTTCATTGACCGCTTTGCCCACGTCCACCATGGGTACGTCCACCGATGTTGCGCCCAGCATTTCCGCCAGGCGCACCGTAGTCTGGTTGTAGGTGCGCATCTTGATGTTCTTGAAATCGTTCAGCGTCTTCACCGGGTGGGTGGTGTACAGCCCTTGTGGAGGCCAGGGCACAGCGTACAGGATCTTCAGGCCGCGCTGCGCAAACTCGCGGTCCATGCCGGGGCGTTGCAACTCCCACAGGCGCAGCGCCCGTTTGTAGGAGCCCACCACAAACGGAACGGAGTCCGCTCCGGCAATCGGAATGTCCTTGACCATGCTGGTCATGATAGTTTCGCCCCCCTGTACCTTGCCGTCCTGCACCGCCTGGCGAATGTCATTGAGTTTGAACAGGCTGCCATTGGGCGCGAGCTCAATCCCGAGTTGACCGTTGGTGGCGGCTTTTACCTCTCGCGCAAACTGCGCCAGGTTCTCCGTGTGAAACGACTCGGCCCTGTAGCCGGTGGCCATTTTCCAGGACGTTTGGGCGTGCACTACCGAGGCCGCGCACAAGGCAGCAATCAGAATCAGTTTCATGGGAGTCTCCGAAGAGGTTGAGGGGCTTGCCTGATCACCCCGGGCGGGGTCAAAACTTCAGCTCATATTGCGCGGCATCCACAGCACAATGTCCGGCACAAAGTAGGTCAGGAACACCATGACCACCATTACCGCAAAGAACGGAGCGGCCACACGGGCCAGGTACATAAGTTGCTTCTTGGTCAGGCCCTGCAACACGAAGAGGTTGAAGCCCACCGGGGGTGTGATCTGCGCCATCTCCACCACCAGCACGATGAAGATGCCAAACCAGATCAGATCAAAGCCTGCCTTCTCCACCGTGGGCAGCAGAACCGACATGGTCAGCACCACCATGGAAATGCCGTCCAGAAAGCAGCCCAGCACCACAAAGAATCCGATCAGCAGCACGATCAGCATCAGCGGCGACAGATTCAGCGCCCCGATGAACTCCGCCAGGTGGCGCGGCAGCCCGATGAAGCCCATGGCCAGCGTCAGGAAGGCGGCACCGGCCAGGATCAGGCCGATCATGCAGTAGACGCGGCAGGCGGCCATCAGACCGGCCTTGAAGGTGGACCAGGTCAGCGTGCGCTCGATGCCGGACAGCAACAGCGAGCCGGCCACACCCAAAGCGGCGGCCTCGGTTGCGGTGGCAACGCCGGAGTAGATGGAGCCCAGCACCAGCGCAATCAGCGACACCACGGGGATCAGATTGCGCCCCTCGTAAATCTTCTGTGCAAAGCTCATTGCGGCATCGGCGGGTGGCACCTTGTCCTTGTTGAACAGCGCCCACACGATGATGTAGCCGCTGAACAGCGCCGCCAGCACGAGGCCTGGAATGACGCCTGCAATGAACAGCTTGGCAATCGACACGTTGGCCGCCACGCCGTAAACGATCATGATGATGGACGGCGGTATCAACAGGCCCAGCGTGCTGGCACCGGCCAGGGTGCCGATGGAGATGTCCTCGGGGTAGCCACGCTTCTTCAACTCAGGCAGCGAGATCTTGCCAATGGTGGCGCAGGTGGCGGCACTCGACCCCGACACTGCTGCGAAGATGGTGCTGCCAATCACGTTCACGTGCAGCAGCCGCCCCGGCAGCCAGCCCAGCCAGGGGGCCAGGCCCTTGAACAGGCCTTCCGAGAGTTTGCTGCGGAACAGGATCTCTCCCATCCACAAAAACAGCGGCAGCGCCGACAGCGTCCAGCTCGACGTGGAGCCCCAGATGGTGAGCAGCATCGCGTCGCCCACCGGGCGCTGCGTGAACAGCTCCATGGCGATCACCGCCACACCCAACAGGGACAGACCAATCCACAGGCCGGAGCCCAGCACAATAAAGAGCATCATGATCAATGCCCCGGCAATCAAGATATCCATGGTGTTCTCGCTTCAGGTAGTGGAGTGGGGTTATTCGGCGCGGGCGGACTCGCCGTCGGCTTCTTCAAAGAAAGGACGCCCCTGGATGCGGCTGATCAGCGCATCGACAAAGGCCACGGCCAGGCCGATGCAGCCAACCAACATCAGCACCTGGGGAATCCACAGCGGCGTCACGTCCGCCGCGGGCGACACGTCGTGGTAGATGTAGGACTGCCACACCATGCGGCCCGCATACCAGGCAAAGAAAATGGTCAGGGCCGACGCGGCAGCCAGGCACCAGTATTCAAAAATATTGAGCACACGGGGCGACAGTTTTTGCAGCACCATGTTGACGCGGATGTGGTCGCCGTGGCGCAGCGATGCCGGCAGCGCCAGGAATAGCGTGGCGGCGATGCAATAGCCCGCATAGGCGTCCAATCCGGGTATGTCCCACAGGAACTCGCGGGCCGCGACGCCCAGCATGATGACGCCGAACGAGGCCACCATCGCCACGCCGGACAGGGCCAGCAGCAGCTTGTAGAAATTTTTGACGAGCGTGTTCATGGCGTGCCCCAGAAAGACCAGTTGAGAAAGGAGAAAGGAAAAGGGAGGCCCGGCACAGACTGCACCGGGTGGGTCAGACTCCGGCGCGCTGCGTTGGCGGTGCCGGGACTTGCAGTTGTGACCTACAGTTTGCGGTAAGCGTCGATGATGGCCTTGCCGTCTGGGCCGGCGGACTTGATCCAGTCTTCGGTCATGGTGTCACCGATCTTGTTCAGACCTTCGCGAATCTCGTCACTGGCCAGACCGGTAGTCATGCCGTTCTTGGTGAGGTCCTTGACGTAGGCCATATCCTTGGCGCGGCTGGTCGCCCAACCCCGCTCCTCGGCTGCCTTGCCGGCAGCAACCACGACATCCTGCGTGGCCTTGTCCAGCGCCTCAAAGGCCTTCTTGTTCACCACTGTGGCGTTGCGCGGCAACCAGGCATTGACGATGTAGAAGAACTTGGTCTGCTCGTACAGCTTGCTGTCCACACCACTGGCACTGGATGTTAGAAAGTTGTCCACCGCGCCAGTGGCCAGGGCCTGGCCCAACTCGGCCAACTGGATGGTCACAGGCTGTGCTTTGACCAGTTGCGCGATCTTGGTTGTCGCCGGGTTGTAGGCACGCATCTTGGTGCCCTTGAAATCGTCCATGGTCTTCATGGGCTTGCCCGAATACAGCGATTGACCGGGCCATGGCACGGAGAACAGCAGCTTCAGGCCCTGGTCGGCCAGCAGCTTTTCGGTGGCCGGCTTGGACGCGGTGTAGAGTTTTTGGGCGGCGCCATAGCTGGTTGCAAGGAAGGGAATGGAATCCACGCCGAACAGCGGGTTCTCATTGGCATAGGCCGACAGGATGAATTCACCAGCCTGGGTCTGGCCGGACTGCACGGCGCGTTTGATCTCGGGCATCTTGTACAGGGATGCTCCGGCATGCACCGTAATCTTGAGCTTGCCGCCGGTGGCCTTGGCCACGTCGTCGGCGAACTGCTGCACGTTTTCCGTCTGAAAGGTGTTGGTGGCGTAACCCGTGGGCAAATCCCACTTGGTTTGCGCGAAGGCCAGCGGCGCAGCCAGCGTGGAAGCGCAGGCGATGATGTAGGCGAGTTTTTTCATATCAGTCCTTGGTGGGTGGTGAAGGGTGGGCGGGGGGTCAGAAGGATGCGAGTTGTTGGTTGAGCAGGTCGGTGATCAGCATCGCACCCGGTGCGTGGGTGATGCAGAACGCGGGACGGGCCTGGACCAGGGCGGCCTGTGGCGTGACGCCGCAGGCCCAGAACACAGCAATCTCATCGTCCATCACGTCGACGGCGTCGCCATAGTCCGGCGCGGCCAGATCGGTGATGCCGATGGCGGCAGGATCGCCCAGGTGCACAGGAGCACCATGCACATTGGGGAAGCGCGAGGTCACCTGCACGGCGCGAATGGCGGCGGCCGCCGTCATGGGGCGCATGGACACCACCATGGGTCCGTGGAAAATACCGGCGCGCTCGGTCGGGATATTGCTGCGGTACATGGCCACGTTCTTGCCCTGTTCGATGTGGCGCAGCGGCAGGCCGGCTTCCAGCAAGGCTTGCTCGAAAGAGAACGAGCAGCCCAGCACAAAGGTCACCAGATCATCCCGCCACAGGGCCGAAATGTCGGTCGGCTCATCGACCACCGCGCCGTCACGCCAGACGCGGTAGCGCGGCAGGTCGGTGCAGATGTCAATGTCCGCGCCCAGGCTGGGCAATTGGGCCTGGCCCGGCTCCGATACGGCCAGCAGCGGGCAGGGTTTAGGGTTGCGCTGGCAGTAGCGCAGGAAATCCGTGGCCTCGGCCTCGGGAAGAATCACCACGTTGCCCTGCACGTGGTCGCTGGCCAGGCCGCTGGTGTGGGAATGCCAGACGCCCTGGCGAATCAGCTTGCGCACCTGTTGCGCGTTGCGGCTGTCTTCAGGACTGAATACCGACGGTATTGATTGCGACGAAAGGCTCACCAGAAATTCCCCAATTGCATGCCATGTAGATGGCGATGGGCGGATTGTGGAAGCTCAAGTAGCGATGTGCAAATTCAAAATTTTTCGCTAGCAGTATCGATTTTTTCGATTTTCAGGGTTTACCCTTTATCACCTTTTTCACTGCCCGTTTTGGTGCATGGGGCCCGCCCTCCACGAAGGCGATGGCGGACTTGACCACCCGCTCCACGGCCTGCGAAGTGGGGTCTGTGCGGTAGCTGGCATGGATGGGCAAGGCCTGCAATTTGGCATCACAACTCAGCAGCTTCAGGCTGGCAACCCCAGCCAGGCGCTGCACCGCCACGCGCGGCAACAAGGCCACGCCAAAGCCGCCCTGCACCAGTTGCAGCATCGCCGAAATGGACGAAATGGCGTGCACCTTTTTGGGCTCCAGCTGGTGTTGGCGGAATAAATCCAGCAGCGTGACATGGGGCTGCGAGCCCTTCTGGAAGGTCAGCAACTCCATCTCGGCCAACTCATCGAGCCGGTATTTTCTTTTGGTGTGCAGTGCCGGGTTGCCCACAAAGGCCATTTCCATGGACGGCAGCGCACGGTTGCGCACTCCGTCGGCGGAGGCGGGCAACACCGCGAACACCAGGTCCAGCGTACCGCGCTGGATATGGTCCATCAAAATGGGCGTGGTCTCGACCGTCAGTTCCAGCTCCAGCCCGGGCTGGTCATGGCGCAGCTTCTCCAGCCACGGGATCAGCCAGGAGTGCAGCACCGACTCAATGGCCCCAATGCGCATGGAAACCGCCAGCGGTGCGCCCGAACCCATCTCGGCCTTGACCTCGCGCTGCAGCTCCAGCAGCTTCTGCGCATAGACCAGGAAGCGCGCGCCCGCCGCGGTGAGCTTGAACTGCTTGTCGCGCCGGTCCAGCAACAGCACGCCCAGTTCGTCCTCCAGCGTGGAGATTCTGCTGGACATGGCTGACTGGGTCAGAAACAGTTTGTCGGCAGCGCGGGAGATGCTCTTGAGTGACGCAACCCAGTAGAAGGCTTCAACGAAACGCAGGTTCATGGCGGAATATGATCTTTGGGCCGTGGCCCGGACGGCGGTGGGCTTGGCGTAGTATTTGCTCGTATCCTATCGACACTTTCAACCCTTCACATTCTGGAGCCCCGATGAAAATCAAACATGCACTGACTCTGGCACTACTGGTCGCAAGTTCCGCAGGCTTTGCCCAGACCAAGTGGGACCTGGCCGCCGCCTACCCGGCCACCAACTTCCACACCGAGAACCTGCAGCAGTTCGCCAACGATGTGGACAAGGCCAGTGGTGGCAAGCTCAAGATCACGGTGCACGCCAATGCGGCACTGTTCAAGGCACCCGAGATCAAGCGTGCGGTGCAGGGCGGCCAGGCCCAGGCTGGCGAGATATTGCTGGTGAACTTCCAGAATGAATGGCAGATTTTTGGCACCGATGGCCTGCCCTTCCTGGCCGACAGCTACGACGAATCGGCCAAGCTGTACAAAGCTCAGAAGCCCGCGCTGGAGAAGAAGCTGGGCGAACAGGGCATCAACCTGCTGTACGCCGTGGCCTGGCCACCCCAGGGCATCTACAGCAAGAAGCCACTGGCCTCTGCCGCCGACCTGAAAGGCATCAAGTGGCGCGCCTACAGCCCGGCCACCAGCCGCATCGCCGAACTGGTGGGGGCGCAGCCGGTGACCGTGCAGGCAGCTGAACTGTCACAGGCCTTTGCCACCGGCGTGGTCGAAGCCACCATGACGTCCGGCGCTTCGGGCGTGGACAGCAAGCTGTACGAGAACCTGAAGTACTACTACGACATGCAGGCCTGGTTGCCCAAGAACGCGGTCATTGTCAACAAGGCCGCGTTTGACGCGCTGGACAAGCCCACGCAAGCCGTGGTGCTGAAGGCCGCTCTTGAGGCCGAAGCCCGTGGCATGGCCGCCAGCAAACGCGTCAACGTGGAATCCATCGAAAAGCTCAAGGCCAATGGCATGAGCATCGTCGTGCCCTCCGCCCAACTCAAGGCCGACATGAAGAAGGTCGGCGACACCATGCTCAAGGAGTGGCTGGACAAGTCGGGGCCTGAAGGCAAGGCCGTGGTTGACGCCTTCAGCAAGCCCTGAGCGCACCCCTGGCATGCGCAAGGCACTCAATGCCCTGTATGACGGCGCGGCCGCTGTTGCCGCGCTGTTCCTGTTGGGTCTGCTGATCATGGTGCTGCTGTCCATCACCGGTCGGCAGTTCAATTTCTATATACCGGGCACGGATGCGTATGCTGGCTACCTGATGGCGGCCAGCGGCTTTCTGGCGCTGGCACACACGCTCAAGCGCGGCGAACACATCCGCGTGACGCTGATCCTCTCCGCACTGTCCGGGCGCTGGAAGAAGGGCATGGAAGTGTGGGCGCTGGCCTTCGCTTCGGTTCTGTCCACGCTGTTCGCCTTTTACTGCTGCCGCCTGTCGTGGCAGTCCCGCATGTTCAACGACATTTCCACTGGCAGTGACGCCACGCCGCTGTGGATTCCGCAAATCGGCATGGCCGTGGGCACCGTCATTCTGGCCATTGCCTTTGTTGATGAACTGGTGCTGGAGATACGCGGCCAGCGCGTGGTGCAGAGCAGCGACGAGCCGCTACGGAATGAGTAATGTATGAATGATCTCGCGATAACCGCCGGCCTGCTGGTCGCCTTGTTCCTGATTCTGGGCAGCGGCGTCTGGGTGGGCCTGACGCTCACCGGTGTGGCCTGGATGGCCATGGCGCTGTTCTCGTCGCGCTCCGGCGGCGACGCCATGGCCGTCACCGTGTGGGGCTCCAGCAGCAGCTGGACGCTGACCGCCCTGCCCCTCTTTGTGTGGATGGGCGAAATCCTGTTTCGCACGCGCCTCAGCCAGGACATGTTCAAGGGCCTGGCGCCATGGGTGCAAGGTCTGCCCGGCCGACTGCTGCACACCAATGTGATTGGCTGCACCATCTTCGCCGCCGTGTCGGGCTCCAGCGCCGCCACCTGCGCCACCATTGGCAAGATGACGTTGCCCGAGCTGACCCGGCGCGGCTACCCCGACCACATGGTCATCGGCACACTGGCCGGTGCGGCCACGCTGGGCCTGCTGATACCGCCGTCCATCATCATGATCGTCTACGGCGTGGCGGCGGAGGTGTCCATCTCCAAACTGTTCATTGCCGGTGTGTTGCCCGGCCTGCTGCTGGCAGGGTTGTTCTCGGGCTACATCATGTTTTGGGCGCTGCGCCACCCGGACCAGGTGCCGGCCTCCGACGAACAAACAACGTTTGTGCAAAAACTCGCCGCCTCGCGCAGCCTGATTCCCGTGGTGCTGCTGATCACCGCCGTGCTGGGCTCCATTTACTCCGGCATTGCCACCGCCACCGAGGCTGCGGCTGTGGGCGTGGTGGGCTCGCTCGTTCTCTCGGGCGTGCAGGGTTCGCTGAACTGGGCATCGTTTCGCGACGCCATCATGGGTGCCACACGCCTGTACTGCATGATCGCGCTGATCCTGGCCGGCGCCGCCTTTTTGACGCTGGCCATGGGCTACATCGGCCTGCCGCGCCACCTGGCGGAGTGGATTGCGACGCTGGGCCTGAGCAAGTGGCAATTGATTGCGGCGCTGTCCGTCTTCTTCATCATCCTGGGCTGTTTTCTGGACGGCATCTCCATGGTGGTGCTGACCATGGGCGTGCTGATGCCCACCGTCAACGCCGCCGGCATCGACCCCATCTGGTTTGGTATCTTCATCGTGCTGGTGGTGGAGATGGCGCAGATCACACCGCCGGTGGGCTTCAACCTGTTTGTGCTGCAGGGCATGACCGGACGCCAGCTCACGTGGATCGCCAAGGTCACCATGCCCATGTTCTTCCTGATGTGCTTGGCGGTGGCCCTGATCTACGTCTTTCCCGGCATCGTGACCTGGCTGCCGCAAAAGATGGCAAACTAAAACCATGTGGCCTGTCATTGCAATCTGTCTGGGCGCCAGTGCGGGCGCGCTGGCGCGCTGGGGCCTGGGCCTGTGGCTCAGCCCCGGTGGCGTCATACCCTGGGGCACGCTGGCCGCCAACCTGATGGGCGGCTACCTGGTGGGCGTCTGCGTCGCCGTGTTCCAGGCCCTGCCGCAGATTGACCCCGTGTGGCGCCTGGCCCTGATTACCGGCTTTCTGGGTGGGCTCACGACGTTTTCCAGCTTCAGTGCCGAAGTCGTCAACCTGCTGATGCACCAGCGCTATGCGCTGGCTCTGGGCACGGCCAGCGTGCACGTGGCGGGTTCGCTGCTGCTGACGGTGGCTGGCATCTGGTCCGCGCGGCATTTGCTATCACTTTAGTAGCTACAGAAGACCATTCCACGAGGGCTAGCGCGAGGTTTTGCCTAAGTCATTTTTGAAGCGCCTGCTCTCCACCCTGTTTGACTTCTCCATCGGGCCGGTACTGGCACTGGGCACAGCCGCGCTGGCACGTCTATTTGCACTGACCCGACCCGCGCTGATGCAAATGCTCCACCCTGAGGCTCACGTCCGTCAAGTAGCATCTTCACAAAGAGCGATCTCGAAGAAATGCCGACTGATAATGTAGCCAGTAACCATCAAACCGGGCACCGGCACCGGCACCGGCGTTACTTTTGCTCGCAGTTCGATCACTCGGCAATTTGCATTCAGCAGGGTTTCGCCCAAATTTCAGGAGATAGAGATGGAAATATTAAGTGCTTCTTTTTTTGCGGCGCTGTTTCAGATCATGCTGGTCAACATCGTGCTCTCCGGAGACAACGCGGTGGTCATCGCTCTGGCGGCCAGGAATCTGCCCCCACAGCACCAGAAAAAAGCGATCCTATGGGGCAGTGGCGGCGCGATTGTTCTGCGCATTTTCCTCACCGTCATTGCAGTTCAGTTGCTGCAAATTCCCTATTTGCAGGGCTTGGGAGGGCTGTTACTCGTCTGGATTGCGGTCCAGTTGCTGGTGGAGGACGATGTTGACGAGGGTGAACACCATGCCCACAGCAATCTGTGGGGTGCCGTCAAAACCATCCTGATTGCGGACGTCGTCATGAGCCTGGACAACACGCTGGCCATAGCGGGCGTGGCCAAGGGCAACTGGACCCTGCTGATCTCGGGTCTGGCCTTGTCGATTCCGCTGATCGTAGTAGGCAGCACCGTCATCATGAAATTGATGGACCGCTTCCCCATTGTTGTTTACATCGGTGCGGCGCTGATTGCCTGGACCGCAGGGGAAATGATTGATTCGGACAAGGCGGTTGAACCGTTCATGCCTGCCGTGTTTCACGGAACCCCCTACCTTCCCATCCTGCTCACGGTAGGCGTGATAGGGTATGGTTGGCTGAGCAATTACAGACAGGGTCGCACTGCCCAGGACGTGCTGTTGGCCGACAAACACGCGGCACAGCGTATTGAAGATCGGATTGACTAGCGACGCACCGGGAGCGCCCAACCCGCCACACACGGCGTGGGTCGGCTTCCTGGGGGTCAGGGTTTGTTCAGCCCCACGCATCGAACACCGTTTAGACTCGTTGCGCGGACTGCTCCGCCCGGGGCGTCAAAAATGGACCGCCGCGGCAAATAACAATGAGGAAGACAACCATGCTCACCGCGCTCGTCATTATCTTCGTTCTGGTCTACGCGGCTATCGCGCTGGAGCATCCCATCAAGGTCAACAAATCCGCCACAGCGCTGCTGGGTGCGGGCCTGCTGTGGACGGTGTATGCGCTGGGCGGGGTGGACCCCGGAATACTGGATGCCCAACTGGGTTCATCCCTGATGGGTACCGCGCAAATCGTTTTCTTCCTGATGGGTGCCATGACCATCGTGGAAGTGGTCGATGCGCACAACGGCTTTGAGGTAATTACCTCGCGCATCAAGACCACCAAGCTGTCTTCGCTGATGTGGATGGTGGGTTTTGTGTCGTTCTTTCTCAGCTCCATTCTGGACAACCTGACAACCACCATCGTCATGGTGTCGCTGATGAAGAAACTGCTGGAGCAACGCGAAGACCGCCTGTTTTTTGCCGGCATCATCGTCATTGCGGCCAACGCCGGTGGCGCCTGGACACCCATTGGCGACGTCACCACCACCATGCTCTGGATCGGCGGTCAGATCACCGCCATCGAGATCATGAAAGGGCTGTTCATTCCGTCGATGATCAACCTGCTGGTGCCGCTGGCCGTGACCAGCCGGGTGCTGGGCGACCGACCGGTCATCGCACCCCGCCGCAGCATTGACGAGATTCCGTTCGAGACCTCGGCCTTCGAGCGCAACCTGATGTTCTTCCTGGGCCTGGGCGTGCTGGTGCTGGTGCCGGTGTTCAAGACCGTGACCCATCTGCCCCCCTTCCTGGGCATCCTGTTCGGGCTGGGCCTGATCTGGCTGGTGGGCGACCTGCTGCACCAGAAAGAAGTGGATCTGCGCAAACAACGCCTGACCCTGGTGCGGGCGCTGACGCGCATCGACATGAGTTCGGTCGTGTTCTTCATCGGCATCCTGCTGTCGGTGGCGGTGCTGGAGCACACCCACATCCTCTCGGGCATCGCGCAGTGGCTGGACAAAACCGTGGGTCGTCAGGACATTATTGTGATCATCATCGGACTGGTCAGCGCCGTGGTGGACAACGTGCCGCTGGTGGCAGCAAGCATGGGTATGTACAACCTGCAGCAGTATCCGCCGGACAGCTTCCTGTGGGAATTCATTGCCTATTGCGCTGGCACCGGCGGCTCCATTCTGATCATTGGTTCGGCGGCCGGCGTGGCCGCCATGGGGCTGGAAAAAATTGACTTCATCTGGTACATGCGCAAGATCAGCGGCCTGGCCCTGATGGGGTATGCGGGTGGTGCAGTGTTCTACATCATTGAGCACCAGCTCTTCCCCTGATCGTGGCCGGCCAGCCCTGGCGGGCAGCAAACTGCGGGTTTACCCACCCGCAAAACCGCCTCAACCGTCAGCTTTTCTAAAGCCATGCAGCGCAAACCGCTATAGACTTTGCGCAAGGCCCGAGGCACCCCTCGGGCCCGAGACAACCCCATCCATTGTGGAGACAAAATGAACGCCCTACTTAAATTTTCAAGAGCGGTCGACTGGCTGAACACCCAGATCGGCAAGCACGTGATCTGGCTGATCCTGGCCTCCACGGTCATCAGCGCCGTGAACGCTGTTGTGCGCAAAGCGTTCAACGTGGGCTCCAATGCCTTCCTGGAGGTGCAGTGGTATTTGTTCGCCGGCTCCTTCCTGATTGCCGCGGCCTACACATTGCTCAATGGCGAGCACGTCAAGATCGACGTGGTCTACAGCAAGTTTTCCAAGCGGACCCAGACCAAGATTGATATCTTTGGTTTTCTGTGTTTCCTGACACCGGTGTGCGGGGCCATGCTCTGGTATGGCATCCCGTTCTTCCTCAAGGGCTACCAGTCCGGTGAAATCTCCACCAACGCTGGCGGGTTGATCCGCTGGCCGGTGTATGCCCTGATACCTCTGGGCTTTGGCCTGCTGCTGTTGCAGGGCTGGTCCGAACTGATCAAGCGCATTGCCTTCCTGCAGGGGCTGATTGAGGACCCCACGGCCAAGAAGGTGGAAAAGACCGCCGAAGAAGAACTGGCCGAGGCGATCCGTCTGCTGGCTGAATCCAAAAACAAAGCCGCCTGAACGGGGAATCATCCATGGAACTTATTACACACAATATGGCCCCGATCATGTTCGCGGGGTTGATCGTCTTTCTGCTGATGGGCTTTCCGGTCACGTTCAGCCTGGGCGCCTGCGGACTGTTCTTCGGTTTTGTAGGCGTGGAGCTGGGCCTGCTGCCCGAGGCCTTGATGCAGGCCCTGCCCCTGCGCCTGTTCGGCATCATGCAGAACGACACGCTGCTGGCGATTCCGTTCTTCACGCTGATGGGCTTGATCCTGGAGCGCAGCGGCATGGCCGAAGACCTGCTGGAAACCATTGGCCAGCTGTTTGGCCCGGTGCGTGGTGGTCTGGCCTTTGCCGTGATTTTTGTCGGCGCGTTGCTGGCTGCCACCACCGGTGTGGTTGCCGCATCGGTGATCTCCATGGGCCTGATCTCGCTGCCCATCATGCTGCGCTATGGCTATGACAGGCGCATCGCCTCCGGCGTCATTGCGGCATCCGGCACCCTGGCACAAATCATTCCACCATCCCTGGTGCTGATCATCCTGGCCGACCAGTTGGGCCGCAGCGTGGGTGACATGTACAAGGGCGCCTTTGTGCCCGGCTTCATGCTGACTTTCATGTATGTGGGCTTTGTGGTTCTCATTGCCATCTTCCGCCCCGCCATGGTCCCCGCGCTGCCAATTGAAGCGCGCACCATCCGTGAAGATGATGGCAAGAGTGGACTGATGTCGCTGTTGATTCTGACCATAGTGACCACCGGTGTAGCCGTCTACTTTGGCGAGCATTACGCCGACGTGTACAGCTGGTTCAAGGGCGAAAAAATTGAGACCGTCGCCACCGACGAAACCATTGTGGTGTCCATGTGCGCCGGCGTGATGCTGGCCTACGCCATTGCGCTCGTCAACAAGATCACCCGCATGGGACTGCTGTCGCGCATGGCCGAACGCGTGACCTTTGTGCTGATCCCGCCGCTGCTGCTCATTTTCCTGGTGCTGGGCACGATTTTTCTGGGCATTGCAACCCCCACCGAGGGCGGCGCCATGGGTGCCATGGGTGCCATCATCATGGCCATGGCGCGCGGTCGCCTGAGCATGAAGCTGCTCAAGCAAGCCCTCACGTCCACCACCAAGCTCGCCAGTTTTGTGGTCTTCATTCTGGTGGGCTCCACCATCTTTAGCCTGGTGTTCCAGGGGGTCGACGGACAGAAGTGGGTGGAGCATTTGCTGACCGGCTTGCCCGGCGGACAGATCGGTTTCCTGATCGTGGTCAACCTGTTGATCTTCTTCCTGGCCTTCTTCCTGGACTTCTTCGAATTGTCCTTCATCGTGGTGCCGCTCTTGGCACCGGTGGCCGAGAAGCTGGGCATTGACCTGATCTGGTTTGGCGTGCTGTTGGGTGTAAACATGCAGACCTCGTTCATGCACCCACCGTTTGGTTTTGCGCTGTTCTACCTGCGCAGCGTGGCGCCCGTCAAGGAGTACGCGGACCGTATCACCAAGAAGACCATTCAACCGGTGACCACCATGCAGATCTACTGGGGTGCGGTGCCCTTCGTGATCATCCAGGTCATCATGGTTGCGCTGATCATCTTCTTCCCCGGCATTGTTTCCAGTGGACTGGACAAGGAAGTGAAAGTCGACCTGGACCAGGTCCAGCTGCAGATGGAAGCTGACAGCAAGGCACCCGAGATGGCCGTGCCCGACATCCCGCAAGACGGTGCGTCAGGACCTGCTGGCGACGCCAAGGCGGACGACAACGACCCCATGAAGGCCATGCAGGACGCCATGGACAAGGACGCCAAGAAGTAAGCCCCGTGTGGCTCTGCTCTAGCCAAGGCCCCGCTCTGCGGGGCTTTTTCTTTGGATAGTGTCCATAATCCAAGCATGCACAGCATCCCCGCCTCCATTGGAAAGTACCGCGTAGAACGGGAGCTCGGGCGGGGCGCATCGGGCACCGTGTACCTGGCACATGACAGCTTTCGCGACGAGCCGGTCGCCATCAAGATGATTCACCCGCACTTGCTGGTCGACAGTGCGCAAGCCGCAAAATACCGGCGCATGTTGCACAACGAGGCAGTGCTGGCAGGTCAGCTGGTCCATCCGCATATCGTTGCGATGATTGACGTGGATGAGCAGGCCGACCCGCCCTATCTGGTGATGGAATACATCCGCGGGAAGTCGCTGGCGGAATTTACGACCCCCGACACACTGCTTCCCGTCTATGACGTCTTGAACATCATCTTCAAATGCTGCAACGCTTTGGAGTATGCAAAGTCACAAGGGCTGGTCCACAGAGACATCAAGCCTGCCAATTTCTTGCTGCAGTCTGATGGTGAAGTGAAGCTGACGGACTTTGGGACTGCGCTGGTGCGCGATGCTGAGGCGCCAGTACCTTCCGGTCTGGCGGGTTCACCGTCGTACATGTCCCCCGAGCAGATCCGGGAGGAAGATCTCACACACCTTTCCGACATGTTTTCACTGGGAATCGTGCTCTATGAATTGCTGACGGGCCACAAGCCGTTTGAGGGTGAATCCGACTTCACCACCATCTTCAAAATCTGCTCGGAAGAGCCAACCGCCATGCGGGTGCTTCGGCCGGCGTTGCCGCCTGCGCTGGATGCCGTGGTGTCGCAAGCACTTGCCAAGAAGCCGCAAGACCGCTTTCAGTCGTGGCGGGAGTTTGGCGAAGCCCTGGTGGAAATCAACCGCAGCCTGCCGCACCTCGCCTCGCGCAGCATGGAGGCTGTGCGCTTTCAGCTGTTGCGGGAACTGGACTTTTTCACTGACTTCAGTGACGTTGCCATCTGGGAAACCCTGCGCCTGGGCAATATCCATTCGTTGGTCGCTGGAGGCAATCTGATGGTTCAGGGAGCCATGGGCAAATCGTTCTACATCTTGCTGGAAGGATCCGCAGTCGTGATCCGGAACGATTCCGTGCTCAGCACCCTGTCGCCGGGAGTCAGCATTGGAGAAATCGTTTACCTGCAACCGGAACATAATATTCGCACAGCAACGGTGCGGGCGCAGTCAAACATCATTGTCATGAAAATTCGCGGGGAATCACTGCGCAAGGCGAGCAGCGAGGTGCAGGCGTGCTTCGACAAGGCGTTCATCAAGATGCTGGTGAATCGGCTGGTTGCGGCCAACCAGCAACTTGCGGAGTGGGACAGCAACTGACACCGTAGCGGCGAACCATAAAAAAACCCCGCCAGGCGGGGTTTTTCATAGGTGCCAAAGGCACAGCTGCAATTACAACTTTTGCGCTTGCATGAAGCTGTCGAAACGCGCTTCGGTGAAGCGGAACCACAGATTCGAATCGCGGCGGAAGGCAGAGTAGTCGTCGTAGACCTTCTTGAAGCCGGGGTTCTTGGCGCTGACTTCGTCGTACAGGGCCATGGACTCCTTGAAGGCCAGGTCCAGCACGTCCTTGGGGAAGGGCAAGACCTTGGTCTTGGCGCCCACCAACTGCTTCAATGCGGTAGGGTTCTTGGCGTCGTACTTGGCTTGCATTGTGGTGTGGGCAAAGGCCGCAGCGCACTCGACAATGACCTTGTTTTCAGCAGACAGTGCGGCGAAAGCCTTGTCGTTGATGAGGAAGTCCAGCTGGGGACCGCCTTCCCACCAGCCGGGATAGTGGTAGAACGGAGCCACCTTGTTGAAGCCCAGCTTCTGGTCATCGTAAGGTCCAATCCATTCAGCGGCGTCAATCGTGCCTTTTTCCAGCGCCTGGTAGATTTCGCCACCGGGAATGTTCTGGGGCACACCACCCATGCGTTCCAGCACGCGACCGGCGAAACCGCCGATACGCATCTTCAGGCCCTTGATGTCCTTGGCGGACTTGATTTCCTTGCGGTACCAGCCACCCATCTGGGCACCGGTATTGCCGCCGGGGAAGTTGACGATGCTGAACTTGGCGTAGAACTCGCGCATCAGCTTCATGCCGTTGCCTTCGTACATCCAGGCCGTCATCTGGCGGCTGTTCAGGCCGAAGGGGATGGCGCAGCCCAGTGCAAAGGTCTCATCCTTGCCGTGGAAGTAGTAAGGCGCTGTGTGGGCCATTTCAACGGTGCCGTTCTGCACGCCGTCCACCACACCGAAAGCGGGCATCAACTCGCCGCCGGCGTGAATCGAAATCTCGAATTTGCCGCCCGACATTTCCTTGACCTTCTTGGCGAACTCATCAGCAGCGCCAAAAATCGTGTCCAGGGACTTGGGGAAGCTGGACGCCAGACGCCAGCGAATGGCAGCCTGCGCATGCACTGCGGGTGCAGCACCTGCAGCCAACACGCCGGCAATGCCGGCGTTTTTGATAATTGAACGACGATCCATTCGTGGTACTCCAAAAGAGGTTTGAAACAATCTTGCCGTGCAGGAACTTCCACACGGTAAGGACTGCTGTGAGTCAT